>Ga0163179_10001654_pt1 | contig 15643 bp, 12 predicted proteins | sample AtlANTMetagenome_FD_109643 | JGI IMG/M metagenome (GOLD analysis project Ga0163179, IMG submission 109643) | Marine eukaryotic phytoplankton communities from the Atlantic Ocean - Atlantic ANT 2 Metagenome | ecosystem: Environmental > Aquatic > Marine > Oceanic | place: North Atlantic Ocean... | reverse complement strand
CGGAGGAGCTGCGGGTCGAGCTAGAGGTGGAGCGGCCGGAGGAGCTGCGGGTCGAGCTGCCGGAGGAGCTGCCGGAGGAGATGCAGCCCCACTCATCTCAATAGTAGAGCTCTCAGTCAGCGTCTCGTCGTCTGCCGAGGTGGTTGAAACGACGTTGCCATTGGGCTCCGCAGTGAATGTGTGGTCACATGCCGAGCACTGGACAGGGGTCCCCTCCGGAGCCAGTTGTTCCGGCTCAAGGTAGTACTCAGTGGCGCACTTTGGACAAACGATTCGCAACAGCGACGCTCCCTACCGACGCGGCTTCCCCTGTCCCGATTGGGCTCAGGGTCTGGCTGCGTTTACCGGTACTCCGAGTTCTTCGGCCTTCTTGAAGGCCTCCGCGGCCTTCTGCGCTTCTCCTAAAACCTGATAGGCAGAGGCTAGCCCTTCCCAACAGGAACCACACTGGGGAGACTTATCGACCGAAGTCTGGAACATCTTTAGGGCGGATCCATAGTTCTTCCGTTCCATGAGCCGTCGGCCATTGTCGTAGTAGAGCCGACCAGGGTCTCTTGTTTTGTGTTCGGTCATTTGCGCGGAGCCGGTGTTGGCACGAGCTGGCGGCGGTGGGCTTTTGGCATTGGAAGCCTTTACACGCGCTATGGGCTTACGGAAGCCCTGGCTATCAACCTGTGAGGGTTGAACGGTCTGCTCGCTGGGGCGGACTGCCACTCTTCGCGCTTGGCGCATGGCCTCATCGAGGGGATCCGGCTGGTCGTCCTCCGCTATTCCGCTGCCTTCCTCGTTCATTCCTGCCTGGATCTCTTCCTGACGACGCTGCATTTGCTCTCGGATCTTTGTTCGGACCGCATCCCTGTGTGCCTCGATGTCGGGATTTGTTGTATCGGCAGCAGCGGTGGCAGCGGTGGCAGTGGCTGGAGCGGCGGCTGTGTTTACCGACGGTCCACTGTCCCCGGGTTGGATCAATACGAAACCTACAGCGACGGCTCCAACTGCCAGAAGGGCTGCGATGGCTCCCATGGGTAGAGAAGACTTTTCCTGGGCAGATGGCTTCCCTGGGCGACGTCCTTTACCGGTCTGACGCTGCGATCGGGCCTTTGCAAAGGGGTCTTCCATAGCCGGACCAAAGTTTGTGCGGCCCGCATCGACATCCCTTGCCGCAGCGGCCATCACTTCACTGGTCTCAGAATCTTCGCTGGTGACAGTCTTCTGGGCCTTCTTCGCTGACTTCTTGCCCGAGCCATCTTTGAGCTCGCTGCGCGCGGCTTTCCATGTGCGCACAAAATGTTCGTCCAGATCGCCGACCTCGCCGATCTTGACCCAATCCTTGGCGTTGTGGCTGATGAGGTCTTCGGGGGTGACTTTCTTATCGTCGAGATATTTCTTCAGCGTCATGATGTCGCTGAAGTCATAGACAAGGCCGATGGATACCTTGACCTTCCAAGTGACAATCCCCACTTCGCGAAAGTCCAACTCCGAGGCCTTCAAGTCTTCGTCTTCGCTGACCGTATCCGAGCCGATCATCGATTCGAGCGCTTCTTCGCCACGTTGGTTTGAGGGCTCCTGAAGCGTTGGGATGGTGTTGCTCGACGTACTTACCGTGGTTACCTTGCCCCGCTTTTTGCTACCCCTGGGTCCTGGAGCTACGACTCGAATCGAGCCGGTAGTCGCGGGCGAGTTATCGGTCTCGTCCATGCCGACTGCCCGAAAGGCGCCGGTGGTGATGGCAGCATCATCCTTCTTGCTCTTTCCATCGATGTCTTCGGCGAACACGACGAAAAGGTGCGTGCAACTGGGGCAGGTGATCTTCGCGCCCTTGCCCTTGATCTTGTCGGCGCTGAGTCGATATCGCTCATTGCAACTGGGGCAGGTGATGACCACGGGTGAAAATCCGAGCGCTGGGACCGGCCAGAATGGCTGCGGTCTATTGATTTAGAGGGCGATGCTACCACAGCGGGCGAAGGGCGCGACTGCAGGTTTTCAGCACCCTGTTAGTGCTATGTCCCATGAAGCGCTGCTGCCAGTAGCACTATGGACTCAGCCGGAAGTTGTTCAGCGGCTGATGATCTCCAGATTGGCAAATCGTAGGTAGAGGCGCTTGTTTCCACCCTTACGGAAGAAGACGGTCGCACGGAGGTTGTCGGGTGGCCCTTCCAGAGTGCGCACTTCGCCCTCTCCAAAAGTGGGATGGATGACCCGTGTACCTACGCTCAGAAAAGCTCCAGACTCTTCCTCATCGACCACTACGCGTGGTTCTTTGTTGATTGTTGCTGCGGGAGCAACTGACCTTGCAGATGTCTTTCGTGCGGGTTTTTGGGCAAATCGTGATTGCCAGGGCTGTTGACCTTGGGAGCGATGCTTTGTTGAAGATGATCGGGCCTGAGGTCGGTCATACTCTACCCAACTGTCTCCGGGAACTTCTGGCCCTCTGCTCGAGCGCTGTGGACCCAGACTCTGGACGCTCGCACCGGTGAGTAGTTCGCGAGGGATGTCTTTGAGGAAGCGCGACGGACGGGTCGCTTCGTAGCCCATGCCGCCTTGCGCCGGACGACGCCTTGCACGCAAGAGGTATAGGCGCTCCATGGCCCGTGTAATGGCGACGTAAGCCAGGCGACGCTCTTCTTCGAGCTCTTTTTGGAAGGTAGATGAGCGCGCGTGTGGAAAGAGCCCTTCGTCCATGCCGACGACAATGACAGCAGGGAACTCAAGTCCCTTGGCCGAGTGGACCGTCATCAGGGTAATGCGCCCTCGCTCATGTTCTTCTGGTGCCTGGTCGAGCTTGTCCGTGTCCGAGACGAGGGCAACCCGGTCGAGGAAAGTAAGCAGGCCTTCGGGCGCGGGCAGATGCGCATAGTCCACAGTCGCGGAAATCAACTCATCCAGGTTGGCCAGGCGCCCCTGTGCTTCGAAGGATCCATCGGCTTCAAGTTGGCCCCTCATTCCGCTGCGTTGCAGGACGGCCTCGAGCACCTTGGGTACAGGAAATTCATAGGCCGTCTGGCGCAAGCTGACGATCAGTTCCTTGAAAGCGAACAAAGCTTTGCGCGCCCGAGAACTGTACGACTCGTCTTCGCTGAGTTCGACCACCGCTTCCCATAGGCTGCAGCCCTTGCGAGCCGACTTGTGCGCGAGATCTCCCAGGGTCTTGCCGCCTATTCCCCGCGCCGGCTTGTTGATGATCCGCATGAGCGAAACCTCGTCACGAGGGTTCACGAGTAGCTTCACATAGGCCATCGCGTCTTTGACCTCGCGCCTCTCGTAGAAGCGTTGACCACCGAGCAGTACAAAGGGCAGTCGTGAGCTGAGGAATTCCTCTTCGAGGAGTCGGCTCTGAGCGTTGGTGCGGAAGAACACAGCGATGTCGCGAGGTCGTCGGCCCCCGCCCAGCTCTCGCCGGGCCAGTTCGACCGCTGCACGTGCCTCTTCCCGGTCGTCGTGGGCAAGCTGAAGGTGAATCAGTTCCCCCCCGCCGATCTCAGTCCACAGCACTTTTCCTTTACGCTCTGTGTTGCGCTCAACAACCGATGTCGCCGCCTTGAGAATAGTCTGGGTCGAACGATAGTTTCGTTCAAGCCGAACCACATGGGCTCCGGGGAAGTCGCGCTCAAAGTCGAGGATGTTGCGGATATCGGCGCCGCGAAACGAGTAGATACTCTGATCTTCGTCGCCGACTACCGTGATGCTTCGATCGCCGTGGTCCGAGAGCATTCTGAGCAGCTTGTATTGGCTGTGATTGGTGTCTTGATACTCATCTACTAACAGGTTTCGAAAGCGCTGCCGATAGCGCTCTAAGACATCGGGATTGTTCTCGAGTAACCGGATGGTCAGCAGAATCAAGTCGCCAAAATCGACCGCATTACTTGCTTTAAGGCGGTCTTGATAGATGCGGTATAGCTCGGGTGTTCGGGGGGGCAGATCGCTGCGCCGCTGGGCCTCAAGTTCGGCTGGACTGAGGCAGTCGTTCTTGGCGCGGTCAATGGCTGAGGAGATCGCGCGGGGGTTTACTGAAGACGGCAGCTTCGATTCTTTGATGATGCGCTTCATCAACTCTTTGCTGTCTCGATCGTCGTAGATGACGAAGTCGGACCCGTAGCCATCGATACGCTCGATGTCCCGGCGCAGGATTCGCAGGCAACTGGAATGAAAGGTCGACACCCAGCAGTCGCGTGCGTCGGCACCGAGCACACCTTCAACGCGCTCTTTCATCTCGCCGGCAGCTTTATTGGTGAAGGTTACGGCAAGGAGCTCCCAGGGGCGTATGCCCAGCTCGCGCACCAGCCAGGCGATGCGCAGGGTCAGAACTCGAGTCTTGCCGGATCCTGCTCCAGCAAGGACCAGCAGAGGACCTGCCGGATGGCAGACTGCTTCCCGTTGAGCGTCGTTGAGTCCGTCGACGAAGCTGCTCATAGCTGATTCAGTTGCCTTCGGACTCGTTGCCCTTTGCCCTCGCCTTTGCCTTTGCCGAGCGTCGCTCCAGCTGGGACTTCAGGCGCGCTGCGTAGCCGGCTTTGTTTTCCTGTCGGGTTCGTCCGATGGCCAGGGCATCGGCCGGGACATCACGCGTCACAGTGGTGCCAGTCGCGACGTACGCTCCCTTACCTAGTCGGACGGGGGCGATCAGGTGAGAGTCTGTGCCTACGAAGACCTCGTCTCCGATGATGGTCTTATGTTTTGCGAAGCCATCGTAGTTGCAGGTGATCACGCCAGCACCGATGTTCGACCGGTCGCCGACATCGGCATCTCCCAGGTACGCGAGGTGGTTGGCTTTTGCGCCTTCTCCAAGCCGCGTCTTCTTCATCTCGACGAAGTTACCTGCACGGGCGTTGCTGCCGAGCTGGCTGGACTGACGGAGATGAGTAAACGGGCCGACCTGACTGTTGGCACCGACGCTGACCCGGTCGGTTTGATTGCTGTCCTCAGGGTGTTTCTCGTTGCGCCCGCTCATCACCGTGAAGGAGCGAACGTTTGCCCCAGCCTCGATGTCGACACAGGTGGCGACCACATAGGGTTCAAGGGTAGCTCCCTCGCCGACGGTCACATCAGTAAGCACACATCCACGGCCAATGCTGGCGTTGTTTGCGATGTGGCAGCTGCCACGCAACTCGACACTTGCCCCCAAGAGTACGTCTCGGGCGAGGGTCACGCCTTCTTCGATGCGGGTGTCCTGGGGATTGTCCATGGACACGCCTTTACGCATCCAGTCTGCGTTGATCTTGGCTTTCAAGTCGGACTCCAGGGCGGCAAGTTGTGCTCGGTCATTGATGCCAGCGACTTCGGATGGGTCGGGCAGGATGAATGCGCGGACAGGTTCGCCGTTTTTGCTAGCGATAGCGACGATGTCGGTTAGCAGATACTCGCGTTGGTCATTGTCGGTGGTTAGCTGCGCTAGAGCCCCACTGAGACCATCTTCTCCAAAAAGAAAGTTGCCGCTGGCCGCATAGATAGAGGTGTTGCTCTCGTTTAGAGCAAGTTCTTCTTTGTTCGCGTCGCGATGCTCCACAATTCGGATCACATGTTCGTTGTTGCTGTCGCGGACGATCCGTCCGTAACCGGTTGCGTCATCGGGCTCCATGGTCATGACAGTGACCGTCGCTCCGCTCGACTCGTGTGCAGTCAACAGCTGCTGGAGTGAGTGGGCTGAGATCAGGGGCACATCTCCTGGAAGGATGACTACGGTTCGGTTCTTGAAGTCAGCGGCATCTCTGGCTGCCGAGACGGCCTGCCCAGTTCCTTGCATGCCCTCTTGGACCGCATATCGGACCTTGTCGCCCAACTCGGCTCGGACCATCTCTGAGCCAAAGCCCACGACGACAATCTGTTCGCTGCAACCAGCCTCACGTGAAGCGTCCAGCACCCGCGATACCAAAGCTCTGCCCAGGATCGGAAACAGCACCTTAGGCCGGTTCGACTCCATCCGCGTACCCTTGCCTGCAGCGAGAAGTACCGCGATCGCATCAGCTTGCGACATCAGGAGTCGTCCTCTTCTTTGGCCTGGGCCTCTTCAGTGGCTTTGGCTGCGCCCTCGGCCGAAGTGATCCACCATCGACCAAATCGCTTGACCCAGTGTTGGGTAGTGATCTGCTCCTCGACCTTGGCCTGATTGGCGATCACGGTATTCCAGCCGATGCGGATCTCGGCAGCTTGTCCGTGGTCTGGCTCGATAAAGGCGTATTTGATTTCGATCTCGTCAAGACGTCCGTGTCTGCTGCTGGCATGCGAACGCAGAAACTCAACCTGATCCTCGGACTCAAGGAAGAAGGTGGATGCCTCTTGCCAATTCTCCCAGCGGACAGCTTCCCAGTACTCCATGACACGATCGCGCAGTTGAGTTGTCTGCATCTGACGCTTGTGAGTCTTGGCGCGCGATGCGTAGGACTCTCGTTGCTCTTTGGTGCAAGAGCTCAAGGCGGGTAGCAGCAGGCAGGTGCCGAGCAGGACGATGCCGAGTCGCACAATGCCTTTTCTACTTGTCGTCTGTGCTGTCATCGTCGCTGTTGTCCTCGTCATCCGTCTCAATGGTGATCTCTTCTTCGTCAGCGGCCTCGATGGTGATCTCTTCTTCGTCAGCGGCCTCGATGGTGATCTCTTCTTCGTCAGCGGCCTCAATGGTGATCTCTTCTTCGTCAGCGGCCTCGACGGTGATCTCTTCTTCGTCAGCGGCCTCTCGCTCGGACTCCTCGCCGACAGTGCGTCGGTCCGGCTGTTCAGCCAGAAGCTCGTCTTCTTCGAGCATGTCGTCGTAGGCTTGCTTTGGCTTCACGGGCATACCAAAGAGTCTTCCCTGTACGCCGATGACCGCTCGGATGATGCCGAAAGGAGGACCGACATCGGGCAGCGCATCGTTGTCGCCGAAGATCTTGTTGATCTCGTGGGTTCGCCGCTCTTCGGTCCGCTTGGGGTTGGCGGCGAACATGATGGGAACCCGCAGGAAGATCCCCAGCCAGCGATTGATGTCGAACTGAACGCCCGGCTCTATCTGTGGGCCGAAATCAACTACCTGACGGAAGGTATTGAACTGACCACGAATGGGAGGCGGGGGGCTCTCTTGTTCGTCGGCGACATCCGGGTCGTTATAGAGGTTGGGATAGGTCAGCCAGCTGAAGCCGACGCCAAGGCTTGGTCGGACTTTGGGGACAGTAAGAAAGTAGTAGCGAAGCATGACCTCGCCCCCAAGGAGATTCACGCTCTGCTCGCTGAACTCATCGTTGGGGCGGTTGCTGGGATCAGGTATCAGTACGGACGAGTCCTCGGGGTCTGGAATAGTCGATCCGGAAAGCAGCCTGATATAGACTTTGGAACGGCTCCAGAAGGCAGAGACCTCGATGTCGAGATTGCGGAGGATCCCGAAGCCAATGCCTACTCCCAGGTTCAATGAGCTGCCTTCGCTGACCGTCTGCCACGAGAAGTTGTCGACCTCGCGCTCGAGATCGGGGCTCAGGTAGTAGCCCCCTGAATAGCGCAGGCTTGTTGCGCCGCCGATGATCCCGACCTGAACGCTGCCAAGCAGCTGCATTCGATGGCCAGCCCAACGCCAGCGCCACTTCTCAAAATCTAGCCCGGAGTTCGTCAGAGAACGGTACTGCTTCGAGGTGATACCCAACTCGCGCCATGCGGCTTCTCCACCCTCGGTCTTCTTCATGGACTCCAGGTCAGCCTGGCTGAGTTGCTTTCGTTGCGTAGTGGCAAGGTCGGCCTCAAGCCGTTCCAGCTCGCCCTCGCGCAAGTCAATACTCATGCGTGCCAGTAGTTTACGTTCGTCTTCGCTTCGAGCCTGTTCCATAGCTCGCATTCGAGCCATTTGTCGTTCTTTGGCGTCTTCGTAGGGAGCCTCAAGTTCCTGCTGCATCAGGTTGTCGAGGGTAAGGAGCACTGTGCGGGGAAGCAGGTCCTCTTCATCGGCACGAAGATCTAAGACGTAGGTAAGAGCCAGTTCGGCCTTGGCCACATCCAGCACGGTGACGGCAACACGGAAGTCGCCCTCTTCAAGCGCGGTGACTCGGCCACTGACGACCCGCTCGATATTGCTTCTTTCACCGATGACAAACTGACAGCCCAACTCGTCGCCGGGTGGGCAGCCAGAGTAGTAGAGGTCCGCATTCACCTCTTCGATAGACCGACAGTCGGCCAACTCAAGAAGGTCATGTCGCCCGCTCGCCATCAGCTCACTGAACAAGAATTCGTACAGAGAGGCGGCCAGCCCGACGGAGTCGCGCGTAGTAGCTGTGAAGGGAGCCACTAGAATGCGCTGACTGAGGTCTTCTACCTTGATGAGAGAGTCGAGCTCGAGGTCGCCACCGTTTTGGTTGTCTAGATCAGCTTGCGCACTCGCCCTTACGGGGGCGAAAACGGCAACAACGAGAACCAGCAGTGGGATCATTTTCCAACGCATCGGCGCGACTCTAACCCGCTTCGTGCGGCAGGGCCACTGGCGTTCTGTGAGCAGCCCAATCGACTCTTCGAATGGCCCTCTTTTTTTTTGCGAAACGGGACCGTGCGGGGGACTTTTTCAGACAGAAGAACTTAGGGCTATCCCCCCCTTCTAGGGCCTGTTACATTCCTCGCCCCCCGCCGGAACTGCCGGCTCAAACCCTCGGATCCTCAGCCTTCCGAAACCGCCCCGAAAGAGTCCTTCTCATGGCCTACGCTGTTAACAAAGTCATCCTCCTCGGCAACCTCGGCAAGGATCCTGAGGTCCGCTACACCCAGTCGGGCAAGGCGGTGACGTCTTTCTCTCTGGCCACCAGTGAGAGGGCTGGTCGTGATGGCAATGAGCGCACCGAGTGGCACAACATTGTCGCCTGGGACAAGTTGGCGGAGCTCTGTGGGCGACTGGTGCGTAAGGGCAACAAGGTCTATGTCGAGGGGCGCCTGCAGACCCGTGAATACACCGACCGCGACGGCAACAAGCGCTGGAGCACTGAGGTTGTAGCCCGCGAGATGGTCTTCCTCACGACCGAACGTGATTCTGCTGGCGGAGGACGAGGAAGGCCCTCCCCGCAACCCGCGGATGCTTATGCTGGCGGTGGTTCAGGAACCAGTGCTCCGCGCGCTGCTGCCGAGCCGATTCCCTACTCAGACGACGAAGACATCCCGTTTTAGGGCTGCTTAGGGAGCCTCAAGCGGCAGAGGCTTGATCGGCGTTCTAAGGATCTACGTACGGGCTGAGGCGCTGGGCATTGATGGTGCCTTCCATGTCGAACATCAGCAACTCTCCGCCAAAGCTGCCGGTCAGGTCGTCCTGATCTTCGAAGCCGCCTTCCCAATCAAGATCCAGTGGGAAGAACCCCACGTCGACCGAGACGTTGCCTGCAGCGTCATTGTCGTCGATGTCGCCGTTCACGTTGTAGGCCACGTCGATGCTGCCCAGCACGACGAGGCTTAGGGAGCACTCACCTGAACCATCAATGACCTGGCCTTCCATGTCGACGACAAAGTCCAGCGCACCCGCACAGTTGGTAGTGATCGGCGTGCCCTGAAACTCGCCGCTGAGTTCCATGATTAAAGAGCCTGCGTAGATTCCGGTGTGCACTCCCTGCACACGCACTCCACCTTGAGTGCTCTGCAGACGGTCGCCGTTCGGTAGCTCAGCTGTGGCGGTAATGGCGTGGATCCCGGGCTCAAGGGCTGCACTGACTTCGATGCCCTGTTCGTCAAAATCAGGGTCTTGATCGGTGCTCCAGGAGATGAGTTCAAAGTCCATGGGCTCGCCTGTGGCGCTGAGCACCACGGCCTCGAATTCCACGTCTTCATCCAGCATCAGGATATCGCCTGAGAGAGGAGACATGAGCTCTAAGGTCGCGCCGTCAAACTCTGGAAAGGCGTCCTCAGTTGACACTTCGTCTCCGCCGGGGCCCGAGAGCATCGTGTCGCTGCAGCCAAGCAGCCCGAGGGGTAACGAGATGAGAAGAGACATACAGCTTGCGTGGAACGTGCTTCGCACAGAGAACTCCTTACTGAACTTTGGGGCGCGAGGGGTGTTGGCTTCTCACGCGGCGTAAAGCTAGCACTCGTTGTGACCGTCCACCAGTAGAAAGACCTCAGTATTTCCTGCTCGGGCGCCATGGATGCGGCTGGCGACTCGAGCATTTTCCCTGAAGCCGAGGTCTGCGGCACAGGCAGAGACCGCGTCTACAGCGTCCTTGATGCGCTCTGGATCGCTGACAAGGCCGCCTTTGCCAATGTGTTCCTTGCCTACCTCGAACTGGGGTTTCACAAGCAAGAGCAGTGGTGTTTTGGCGGGTAGCACTGCTCGGAGGACGGGCAAGAGCAGTCGAGCGCTGATGAACGACGCGTCCATTACACAAAGATCGATGTGCCCACCGAGGATCTCGCTATCGATTGAGCGTGCGTCCGTCTGCTCATGGAGGCTGACCCGGTCGTCCTGTCGTAGCCGCCAGGCCAGCTGGTTGGTGCCGACGTCCACTGCGATCACGTGGGCGGCACCTCTTTGAAGAAGGCAGTCGGTGAAGCCACCGGTCGACGAGCCGACATCCAGGCAGCGCATTGTGCGTACATCAAGATCGAGGTCTTCGAGGGCGCCTTGCAGCTTAAGGCCTCCCCGACTGACGAATGGGTGGTCGGGGACTTTAAGGCGAATCTCTGCGCCCTGTGGAACCTTGCTGCCCGCCTTATCGACGACCTTGTCGTCGACAAGTACCTGACCCGCCAGGATCAATCGCTGCGCACGGTCCCTGGATGCCACCAGGCCTCGTTCCACCAGGAGCAGATCGATGCGTGTGCGAGCAGCCATCTCGGAGCAGGCGCGGCTTAGTGGTCGCGATGCACTGCGAACGACACGAGCAGGGCCAACAGCTCACCGCGCTCTCCAAAAGCTTCCAGCTCCTTGTGCGCTTGTTGCTCCAACTCCAGGGCCCGCTTCCAGCTCTCTTCTTCTCCCAGAAGTGCCGGGAACGAAGGTGTCTCGTCGGCGTCAGGTGCTCGCTGACCGACGTCTTGCCGGGCATCAAGCAGGTCGTCGGCGACCTGAAAGGCGAGCCCAAGTGTCTCGCCATATTTGCTGAGCGATTGCACCTGCTCAGGGCTTCCACCGCCCAAAGTGGCGCCAGCAAAGAGCGCGTAGCTGAACAACTCGCCTGTCTTGCGCCGGTGCAGAAAGGTCACTTCAGACTCGCTAGCAACGGGGCCCTCAAAGCCAAGATCAGAGGATTGACCCCCGACCATTCCGCTCATTCCTGCTGCCTGTGCCAGACGCATTGCGACCGAGGCAATCTTTTCGGAATCAGCCAGCCCGCGGTAATGCTGTGGATCCAGAGCGACGCGAAAGGCCTCGGTGAGGAGCGCATCGCCAGCGAGCAGGGCCAGGCCTTCACCGTAGCGCTTGTGACAGGTAGCTCGGCCCCTGCGCTCGTCGTCGTCGTCCATGCAAGGCAGATCGTCGTGGATCAGACTGTATGTATGAATCATCTCTACGGCGCAGGCCGCCGGTAGGACGGCGTCATAGGACAGGTCATCCCGGCCACCAACAGCCTCGAAGGCCGCCAGTGATAGCAGCGGGCGCAGTCGTTTTCCGCCGCCAAAGAGAGACCAGCACATGGCCTCGTGCAGCTTAGCTGGCCATCTGGCCGGTGGCGGGAGCAAGCGGGTGAGAGCCTCGTCGATGACAGCTCGCCGCTCTCCCAGCCAGCTGGTTAGGCGCTCCAGGTCAGCAGCATCAATACCGCTCTGGCTGTTGTCTGCTGGGCTCATTTGCTTAGAAGGGGATGTCATCATCGTCAGGCACCGGGGTACTGGGAATGGGGTTGCCAGACGGAAGCATGTCGTCGCCTGGATCTTCGTGTTGTGCTAGCGGCTCGCCTGTGTGCATGTCCACAGAGACAACCCGGCTTCCCTCTTTGAGGAGTACGGCGACCTTTTCTTCGGCCTCGCCAAGGCGCTCTTCGCATCGCTTTGCCAGACTCATGCCTCGCTCAAAGCGTTCTATAGAGGCCTCGAGGCTGGTCTCGCCGCGCTCCAGTTCGCTGACAATGCCCTCCAATTCTTCGAGGGCATCCTCGAAGCTCAGAGATGCTGCTGCGGTGGGTTCGGTTGCGGTGGTGGTCATGGTGAGCGGAACTAGCTGTTTGTGCCGGAAGGGTCAAGCTTCCATCCCTTTGATCAGGGAAAGTCGCCACCTAGTTCGCCGGGTCCACCGTCGCGTATCTGCGAATAGAGAAAATTAGCCCAGAGCACCGCTGCGTCGCCATCATTGAAGATGGCGAAGTGGTTTCGGTCAAACTGAGCCAGCCCAGTGGTCACTTCGCTACCGTCCTGGTGCAGCGTGTTCGCTGTGTACGGTGTTCGTAGCTCTTTCAGTCCAGCCAGGCTCATTCCCAATACGTCCCGCTCGCGATATGGACGCGCAATGGGCAGTCCTCCGGCCACGGCTAATGTCTCCGTTGTGTCTGCGGGCGTTTGCTCGTCGCGGAGCCCTTCCGTGAGGAGAATAGAGGCGGCATCGCCTGTACTTCCACCCAGCCAGTTCCGTGCATAGTTGATTGGGTCTGTGGTCTCAGCGAGCATCTGAACCATGCCAATGAGTGGATGCATCTCAAAGAGCTGCGTACCGTCAGGGGCCCCCAAGGCAGTCAGCACGCTGTCCCGAATGACCAGGGGGTCTTCGCGCTGCATGATGGTCGTGCTGAGTCCGCCTCCTGCGCCGCTCAGCACCCAGCCCTTGATGCCCTGGGTCGAAGGTAGGGCGATAGCTCCGGTGATTCCACCCTGACTATGACCCACGAAGTAGATCTCGTCGGGATTAATGCGTAGCTGAGGATAGCTCTCAGCGAGGCTTCCACCGGTGCTCATATGTCGCCGCACGAACTCGACCGCGGTGACGGTATCGAGGGCACCCTGGCGAAATGTGCTGCGGCCTGATTCGGGATTGAAGTAGTTGAAGGAATACAAGCTCTCGAGGGTGCCGTTGCCCTGGGGCCACCGTTCCCCGTGGAAGGGTTGCGGGATGCCGATTGAGATAAAGCCCCGATTGGCTGCCAGATAGGCTGGCCTCAGGTTGCCGCCGGTGAGATGGCTGAATCGATCGCCGGTGGTGCCGTGTGAGTGAATGATTACAGGCCACCCGAGCTCGGGTTGTACCTGGGTGCTACGCGGCGTCCCGATGACAAAAGGAATGCGCTCTTCGGACATGCTTGCCGGCTGCCCATCTTTAAAGTGCAACCCGCCACCGTCGCTGGCATAAGGACGCACTCCACGCTGAAAATTGCGCGCGAGGTAGCTGCCATCGTAGATCTCGTACTCTGTTTGAAAGTGCTCGTGCTCTGAATCCAAGAGAGTCAGGCCAGCTTCCCATCTTGGATAGTGGCTGTCGGACCGAATGAAGTCCGAAAGGTGCTCCATCTCGGAAGTAGCATCCTGGGTGGTAAACACCGTGGCGCTGGCGATCCACTGCGCTGTGCTTGCTTCGTCTTGCACCTCGATCTCGTCCGATGTGTTGCGCAAGGTGCCCAATGCCTCTGCCAGGGGCCGGTAGATAGCTTGCAACTCGGAATCTTCGGAGCGCCCCTCTAGTAGCTCTTGGAGTACGGCAGGGCCTTGTAGAAAGGCGCCATCGGCGTCGCTGATATCCGTAAGAAAGACCGCATAGCGAGTTGATTCAGCCAGTGGAAAGCCCCAATAGGGAGCCACAGCTACGTGATGTGCGCTCAGGTAGGGATCGATGTGATCGCTCCTTAGCTGCCAGCGAGCAGGAACACAGCGGCCGTAGTCGGGTGAGCTCGCGTCGATATTCAGTATGCGGATGGGTCCTTCGCAGACCGCAGAGTCCTCGATAGCCGCTTGATCCCAGTCAGGCAGTTGTATAGGGCTATCGAAGGCGAAAAAGATGGGTGAGTTGAGCCCAAAACCGTCAAGGACGACGCTGCTTAGCTCCAGATAGGTGCCCAGTAGCCCATTTTCTGAGGGATTGGGAAAGCCGGACAAATCGGGTCCTCCCAGGCTGCCATCTTCCTTTCGTACGCGGCGCTGGTCACCCGGCCACGGCATGGACCAGAACCCGCCTCCGAGGCTGGGATCAAAGACAGCGCTGCTCTCTGAGACCTCGCGGGGAGGTGCGGTACAGCTGACTATCAGTATAAGAGAGCAGGGGATCAGGAGCCGCAGGCAACAAACAAGTCGGTTCATGTTTGCCTCGGCCACACAGTGCTTCCGTGTTCGTCTTCGATGCGGGTGATGTTGGGCATTGCTTGATGCACCGGGATGTTGGCGGCACCGTAACAGCCTCTAGCGTTGTCTGAGCTCACTTCAATCCACTTGTTAAGGGCTAGCCCGGTCATGGGCGGGAAGCCAAATACTCGATAGCGACCCGGCTGCAAGTTAATGGGCTCTTCAAGGTAGTTGGCTCGAGACACGAGCAGCACTTTCCGATCCCAAGCACTCGAGTGCAAATTCCTTTCGCGGAAGATTTAAATCGACATATCTATATTTTTAGATATATTGAGCTCATGGCCATGGTCAACACCATTGATCCGAGCTCTCAACTCAAGGCGCTGGGCGATCCCGTCCGCCTGCTGCTGGCTAGGTTGCTGATTGCAGGATCGTTCAATGTCACTGAACTGACGCGAGTTCTGAATACCGGTCAGTCGACCATGTCCAGAAACCTCCGCATTCTGGTCGATGCAGGCCTGCTCGCGTCGCGGCGCGAAGGCCGTCTGATCTTCTATGCCTGGCGCACGGATTTGGGTCAGTCTGGTCTGGCTCTGCATCACTGGGTAGCCAGTCATGCTCCAGCCCTCGAGGCTGACATTGCTCGTCGGCTGCAAGAGGTATGGGATGAGCGCCGAGAGCGTAGCGCCAGTTTCTTTGCAGGTCATGCTGGAGGCGATGATCAGGATGCCTGGCTTGGCTCCGCCGATTGCGTGCCGCTCCTGCTTCAAGGCGTCCCAGAAGACGGTGTCGTGGTCGACCTTGGTACGGGAACCGGCCGAATCCTTCCTCAACTCAGTCGGTGCGCCGAGCGGATCATCGCTGTTGATGCTTCTCCTTCGATGCTGGAGCAGGCGCGCAGGCGTATTGACGCTTCGGGGATCGACGGCGTCGACTTTCGCCTTGGTGACCTGTCCCATCTACCTCTTCACGACGCTGAGGTGGATGCTGTCGTAGCCAACATGGTGCTTCATCATGCTCCCGAGCCTGCTCAGGCTGTTGCTGAGATCCACCGGGTCTTGCGGCCCGGTGGCAAGCTGCTGCTCGGTGATTTTCTGCCCCATGGACAGGAATGGATGCGAGAGAGATTCGCAGATCAGTGGCTCGGCTTCTCAAGATCTGATATTTCCCACTGGCTCGGTGAGGCAGGCTTTCTTGGTCTCTCTTTCGAGTCGATACCTCCCCCTAAAGAGGGTGCGCCCGGGGCATTTGTCGCCTCGGCCACTCGGGCTTCCGACAGTGGGTCGGAAGCATTTACACCTAACCCCAGCTGATGCAGGAGTTTGAAAAAATGGTTGCTACCCATAGCGAAATAAACAGCACAACCTCGGCCACCAAGGCCCTCCCAAACAAGGTCGCCGACATGTCTCTGGCCGATTGGGGCCGTAAAGAGATCGAGATGGCCGAGCAGGAGATGCCTGGTCTGATGGCTCTTCGGGATCAGCACGGTGCGACTCAACCTCTCAAGGGAGCGCGCATCGCG
>Ga0163179_10001653_pt1 | contig 15648 bp, 10 predicted proteins | sample AtlANTMetagenome_FD_109643 | JGI IMG/M metagenome (GOLD analysis project Ga0163179, IMG submission 109643) | Marine eukaryotic phytoplankton communities from the Atlantic Ocean - Atlantic ANT 2 Metagenome | ecosystem: Environmental > Aquatic > Marine > Oceanic | place: North Atlantic Ocean... | reverse complement strand
TGGATTTCAAATCACAAAAAATAATGAGAGCGATCTTCCTGCGAATCCTGAGCTTGCCTGAGACTTTTCTGAGCTGCCTGATAATCACGCTTTTTGCCCTGATCAGCCAACTTGATCCGTCATTCCTGCAATGGGAGGTTCAACGCAGTCTTTCGAGTCACATATGGGAACTCGCCATCATGGCAATACCCATGACGCTTATTATCCTCACGGCAGGCATCGATCTTTCAGTGGGCTCCATCATGAGCTTGAGTGCCATCACTGCCGGCATGTTGTTTCAGGCGGGTTCGTCAATGCCTCTGGCTTGCGGTGCGGCGCTATTGACTGGCACGCTTGGTGGATTTCTGAACGGGTTTTTCATCGCTCGCATGAGAGTCCATCCCCTGATCATAACGCTGGCAACCATGGCTACCTATCGCGGGATCGCAGAGGGCATCAGTCAGGCAAAGCCTGTATCGGGTTTCCCCGTTGGCTTCACACGCCTTGGTCAGGATGAATGGTTGAACCTACCTTTTGCCGCTTGGGTATTTTTCATCATGTTTATTTCAGTTTTCTGGGTGATACACAGGCGCGCATTGGGGGTTCATGTTTATGCCATCGGAAACAACGACACCGCTTCACGCTTTTCAGGAATCCATGTCAATCGCATTCTGATTGGCCTTTACACCTTTTCCGGCTTCGCCTCGGCGCTGGCGGCTTTGCTTTTCGTGGCCCGCCGCAATACAGCCAAAGCGGATATTGGAACGGGAATTGAATTGGGAGTCATCACCGCCGTGGTCATTGGAGGTGTGAGTATTTTCGGGGGACGCGGCACGTTGGTGGGCACCTGTCTTGGCCTTCTTCTTATTCACGAGACACGCGAGTTCGTCAGTTGGCATTGGAATCGGGATGAATTCATCCTGATCGTTCTGGGGTTACTCCTGATTGTTTCGGTTGTGTTCCAAAAACTTTTACGTCATAAACAAAACTCATCATGAAAAAGTCAAACCCAAGGAAAATGCATCATCGATTTATTGTAATCTCGCTTCTTGCAGGGATAACCTTCGTTTTCACTGCATGCAGCCCAACCCCACCTTCTGATGCATCTTCAACTCAATCAGTTTCAAAAGATAACAATAAAAAGAAAATCACCATTTGCCTGATCCCCAAAAAAAAGGGACTTCCTTACTTCACCTCGTGTGCCAAAGGAGCTGAGGAAGCCGCAATGGAACTTGGTAATGTGGAGTTGATTTACGATGGACCAACCGATGGATCACCCGAAAAACAGGCATCCATGATTGAGCAGTACACTTTGAAAGGTGTGGATGTAATCGCAGTTTCCCCCAATGACCCAAATGTCGTGGCTCCCGCGTTGAGGAAGGCAAGAGAAAGGGGCATCCATGTCCTCTCATGGGATGCAGATGCAATTCAGGATTCCCGTGATTTCTTCGTGAACCAGGCGACCGCTGAAGCCATTGCTCACGGAATGGTCAATACGATGGTCCAAGATCTTGGAGGCCCCGAAACGAGAGCTGATGTTGCTATCGTGACAGCATTCTTGACTGCTGCAAATCAGAATGTCTGGATTGAGCACATGAAGACGCATATAGACCAGAAGTATCCTAATCTGAATTTGGTAGCCATCAAGCCATCGGATGAAGATCAGAAACTGGCCTTCAAGGTCACACAGGACCTCATGAAAGCATATCCTGATATCAAGGGGTTCTTTGGCATCAGCTCAGTCTCTTTTCCGGGTGCTGCCGAAGCAGTCAAGCAAGCAGGCAAGACAGGTCAGGTGATGGTCACTGGACTTGCCACACCTAACAGCATGAGATCATATGTTGAGGGTGGCACGGTTAAATCGGTTGTTTTATGGAATACCGCCGAACTGGGGTACCTGACAATCAAAGTTGGCGAAGCACTTGCCACCGGAAAATTAAAGCAAGGTGACACTTCCTTCGATGCAGGCAAGCTGGGCAAAAAGAAAATTGCAGGCGACCAGGTATTGCTCGGAGATATCCTGGTTTTCACCAAGGACAACATCCATCAATACGATTTTTAGTCCACCGCAAAGCCCCCTTTACATCCATTAAAAAGACAAAACGATCATGCAGCTGCTACACAGTCTTTTCGGGATGCTATGCATCATTGGCCTGGCATGGCTGTGCTCGCGCAACCGCAAGGCGTTTCCAACACGAATCGTTCTCTGGGGTCTTGGACTCCAACTTCTTATTGGCATCCTGATCCTGAAAACATCTTTTGGACTCAAGGCGTTTAATATCGCACAAAAAATGGTGATGAAATTGAACGATGTTTCGCAAGAGGGAGCGGCACTTATATTCGGCCCACTGGCCAATGCATCTCAATTGGAAGCCAGCTTCGGGCAGGGAAACAGTTTCATCTTTGCGGTTTCCATTACTGCTACCATCATTGTTGTCGGCGCTCTGTCCTCCCTTCTTTACCACTGGGGAGTGCTCCAATGGGCCGTGCGTTGCATGGCCATGATCATGCGAAAGTTGATGGGCACGTCAGGAAGCGAGACACTGGCGACAGTTGCAAACTGCTTTGTCGGTCACACAGAAGCTCCACTGTTGATCAAACCTTACATCAAGCATATGACACAGAGCGAGCTCATGGCTCTGATGACCGGAGGAATGGCAACCATCGCAGGGGGCGTGCTGGCCGTATATGCGCAATTCGGCCGAGCTGCTGGTTTCCCTGAGCTTGCAGGGCACCTGGTCACTGCCTCACTCATGAGTGCTCCTGCAGCGCTGGTGATTGCAAAAATCATGGTACCCGAAACAGAAAAGAGCAAGCACTCAAGCGAATCAAATCTGGATTTACAAAAGAGATCCTCCAATAGCATCGATGCCATCTGCCACGGAGCGAAGGATGGAGGGATGCTTGCACTGAATGTGATGGCAATGGTCCTGGCATTTGTCGCCCTGGTAGCACTCCTGAACTTCATCCTTCAATGGCCTCAAATGCGATGGGGGGTCAATCAACCCATTTCTCTTGAAGTAATCTTCGGTTGGATTAACGCTCCGTTTGCATGGCTCATGGGCATTCCCTGGGAACACAGCACGCTGGTTGGCAGTATGCTGGGTGAGCGGATCGTATTAAACGAGTTATTCGGCTACCTGTCCCTGACCGAAAATAAAGATACTCTGGACGCTCGTAGTTTTCTCATTGCAAGCTACGCACTTTGCGGATTCGCCAATTTTGGAAGTGTCGCAGTTCAAATTGGTGGACTGAGTGCATTGGTCCCCGAACGAAGGAGTGAATTTGCCAAAATGGGTTTATGGTCAATGTTTGCAGGCCTTTTAGCCTGCTACCTCACGGCCACCCTTGTCGGATTACTCATCTGAAGAGAATAATTTCTCACTCATTACGGGATTTTCAATCTCGCCTATAAGGGTCAGACATAACTATTGACGTATTGAATCAATAGTTATGTCTGACCCTTATAAATCAAATTGGTTTGCCAAAAAGGGCTTGTATCCTTATCCATATTTAACATGAAACATTGCACCAGACGTGGATTCCTATCTAAAGGCGTGATGACGGTCGCAGGTGGCGTCATGTCCCAGACCATCACCCAAAGCGAACCACACTCTCACCTTGCAGGTAAGAGGCCGGTGTTTGTGTCCACATGGAATTTTGGGCAAACCGCCAATGAAGCCTCTTTGAGGAAATTTGAAGCGGGTGGATCGATTCTGGACGCAGTCGAGGAAGGCATTCGATTGACTGAATCAGATCAAAGCAATGCATCAGTCGGAGATGGCGGCAAACCCAACGCAGCCGGGAAGGTACAACTCGACGCCTGCATCATGCATGGGCCAGGTGCTAAAGCTGGAAGTGTAGGAGGCATTGAGGACATTGCACATCCCATTTCAGTAGCAAGAGCTGTCATGGAAAAGACTCCACACGTCATGCTTGTGGGTGAAGGCGCAAAAAAATTCGCACTCGAACACGGATTTACGGCAAAGAACCTTCTCACGAGCAAACAGCGCAAGGAATGGCGCAATTGGAGACGTGAAAAGCGCAAAATGGAGGCGGGCAAGGATAATCATGACACAATCGCCTTGGTTGGACTTGATAAAGATGGCACGCTGGCTGGAGGTTGTTCTACCAGTGGTCTGGCCTACAAGATGCCCGGCCGGGTCGGAGACTCCCCCATCTTGGGAAGTGGCCTCTATGTAGACAACGAAATTGGAGCTGCGGGCGCAACCGGTGTGGGCGAGAACATCATGCGCTTTTGCGGTTCATTCATGGTGGTTGAATACATGCGACAGGGTTTGAGGCCTGAGGAGGCTTGTGCAGAAACAATCCGACGTATCGCCAGATTGGATGGAAGACCCATCGAAGATCTGCATATAAATTTTATAGCCCTGGATAAAAAAGGACGTTTTGGAGCCGCCGGTACGGGACAGGGGTTTCCTTATGCTGTCACATATCCGGAATACAGTAACGTGCTTCAAAGCAAGGCGCTGAGCCGAAAACACATTGGCAGCGAAGGCGGCAACGATCCAATAGAAGATCAATTAAAATAAAATAAAGAATGAGTCTTAAGTCTGACAAAAAGAATCGTATGAGGTCCAAGCAAATCCTTTTAGTAGACGCCGTATCCTGGACTTCAGATTATCCAGAAGGCCATGCATTGCGCAGTGTACCGAAATGGTTTTCAAACGCACTCAAAGGCGCGGAAGGCGTTGATCTCCACGCCTGTCACATCGAAGATGATCTGGACAAAGCGATCGATCGAGACATACATGGGGTGATTATCTCAGGTTCTCCCAGCAGCGCCATGGCAAACGAGGCTGCCAATCAGAATCTGCTCCTTTTCCTGCGCAGTTGCTTGATGCATCGCATCCCTGTGCTTGGTGTATGCTACGGCCATCAAATGATCGCTCGTTTTCTAAGAGGGCAAGTCCAGACGCATCCAGAGGGTCTGCAACTGATGAACACCGAAATTGAACTCACGCCAACTGGACGCGCATGCCTGCTTTTCAAAGGCATGAGGACCAAGTTCAAAGCCATTAGTGGACACGCGGATTATGTACCTGAGCTCCCTCCCAATTGCCATCGAATGGCGGGAAGCGAACTCACGCAGATTCAGGCTTTCAAATTTCAGAATCTATTGTACGGAGTTCAATTTCATCCGGAATTCACTGAGGAAATCATCAAATACCTGTGGACTCCACGCGTTGCACAGTGGAAGGAGCAGGTTTCGTTTGATCTGGCGCGTCGCATCGATACCATGAAAGATCCCAGCCCAACCCATACAATCATTCAAAACTTTGTGAAATATCTAGCCATATAAATCATTCAATATGCGCACAGAAGCCGCGTTTTCCTTTCCTACCCCGGTTCGGTTCGGTGTAGATGTTTTAGACGAAATCGAAAGCGATCTCAGGCGTTTTCAAATCAAGCGCCCTTTAGTGGTATGTGATAAATTTCTGCCAGAAACCGATGCTTTTGGTATGCTTGAAGATGCGCTGAAAAATACCCCGACCACTATTTTCCGTGATGTGCATCCCAATCCGCTGGAGGCAGATGTCAGCGGTGCGGCTCAGGTATATCAAGCAGCCGACTGCGATGGCATTATTGGTTTGGGTGGAGGGAGCGCTTTGGATGTTGCCAAAGTCTGTCGCTTGAAAATTCAATGCTCAGATTTTCAGCTGCAGGATCAGGCAATGCTGGGGCGGGGGGAATGGGATCAGTTACCACCCTTCATAGCCATACCAACAACTGCCGGAACCGGGAGTGAAGTTGGACGCAGTAGTGTCATCACATTACAATCGACAAACACAAAAGCCGTCATTTTCCATGCCAAGCTGCTGGCAGACTTGGTCATACTTGATCCGAGAATCACAGTTTCACTCCCGGCCAAATTGACTGCAGCAACAGGGCTAGATGCATTAACCCATTGTATCGAATCCTTCACCTCACCTGTCACACAGCCGCTTTGTGATGGGATCGCGCTGGAAGGAATCCACCTCATTGCAAAGAACCTGATTCAATCCGTGAGAAACGGATCCGACCTCGAAGCAAGAGGTGGCATGCAGCTGGCTGCCTTGATGGGTGGCATTGCATTCCAGAAGGATCTCGGCGCCACTCATTCGATGGCTCATCCCCTTTCAAGTCTATGCGGATTACACCACGGATTGGCCAATGCACTGTGCCTCACGGAAGTCATGAGTTGGAATAGCGGCAAGCAACCAGGACTCTATCGAAGGATCGGATTATCAGCCGGATTGAATGTCATTGATTTGGCTGATCCATCAGCAGACAGAGCAGCGATCAATTGGGTAGACCAATTGATCGCTGAATCAGGAGTTCAACTGGGATTGTCCCATCATGGGGTAAGACAAGAACATATTGTCCCGCTGGCACAGCTTGCCATGAAAGACAGCTGCCACCTGACAAATCCGATAAGGATGGAAGAGGAAGACTTTCGGGGACTCTACCAAACGCTATTATGAAGTCATTGATCACAAGCCCATTCATCAACGGTCATTCCATTGGGCCAAAGGGCAATGAACTGATTCCTCAAACAAACCCGACTACGGAAGAAGTTTTCGTGGAGGTGCAGGCAGCCGGTCTGGAAGAATTGGAAATGGCTGTTCAGGGAGCAAAATCTGCATTCAACGGCTGGAGGCAACGCAGCCCTAATGAGAGGGCGGACATGCTGTATGCCATTGCACATGCCATCCGCCAACAAAAAGATACCCTTGCCCGTTGGGAGACACAAAATATCGGAAAGCCCGCCCAAGACGCAAAAGACGAAATTGAATTAGGAGCTCGTATTTTTGAATATTATGCAGGTGCAGTAGGGAAGTACTTTGGTCACACGATCCCTGTCTCAAAAAAAGGCCTCAACATGACGCTGCGAGAGCCTATGGGCGTAGTAGCAGCCATTGTGCCTTGGAACTTCCCCTTCCCCATTGCCTGCTGGAAGGTGGCACCCGCATTAGCCGCAGGCAACACGGTAATACTCAAGCCTTCCTCTCTTTCTCCCCTTACCGCACTCGGCCTGGGGAAACTGGCCATTGAAGCAGGGCTTCCAGAGGGTATTCTTCAGGTGGTGCCAGGAAGGGGTCGATTGATTGGAGAAGCCCTTTCCCGACATCCTGATGTCAGAAAAATTTCTTTTACGGGTTCAACTCAAAGTGGAGCTCGGATCATGGAATCGGCAGCAAAAGGCATCAAAAGAGTTTCATTGGAATTAGGGGGGAAATCTCCAAATATTATTTTTGCCGATGCCGATCTCGACAGCGCGGCCTCGGATTCGCCCATGAGCGTTTTCGCCAATGCTGGACAAGATTGTTGCGCTCGAAGCAGGGTATTTGTCGAAGATGCCGTTTTTGATGAGTTCGTGGATCGCTTCATCGCTGCCACCAGCGAATTGAAAGTCGATGATCCAGGACTTGCAACCACGCACATTGGACCAATGGTATCAAAATCTCAGCGAGAGAACGCCGAAGCATTTATCGAACAGGCACGCTCCTCCGGCCGACAGATAGCTAGTGGTGGTCATCGCCCGTTCGAAAGAGGCTATTTTCTCTCTCCCACTGTCGTGCTGGAGCCAGAGGTAGGAGATTCTTGCTGGAGAGATGAAATATTCGGCCCCGTTGTATGCATCAGGCGTTTCAAAGATGAAGCAACCATGCTGCAGGAAGTCAACGACACACCCTACGGACTGAGTGGATCGATTTGGACAAACCAGCTTTCACGCGCTCTGAGAGTCGCGCGGGCAGTTGAAGCTGGCGTACTCAGCATCAACACTCATTCCAGTGTTCACGTCGAAGCTCCATTTGGAGGCTACAAGCAAAGCGGTATTGGACGGGACCTTGGAATGCATGCACTTGATGGATATTCAGAAATTAAAAATATATTCATCGCCGAATAAAAACATCATGGATACAAAAACGCTGAAATCAAAAATACGCAAAGGGGAGATAGATACCGTGATTGTGGCTTTCCCCGATGCCATTGGGCGATTGGTTGGGAAACGTTTTACTGGCGCCTTTTATTTGGATCAAGTAGCGCAACACGGCACACACGCCTGCAATTATCTGCTGGCGGTCAATATGGAAATGGATCCGTTGGAGGGATTTCAAGTCGCAAACTGGGAGCGTGGATTTGGTGATTTCGAAATGCGCCCTGACACAAAAAGCGTCAAGATCCTCACATGGCAATCAGGAACAGCTCTGGTAGTCTGCGATTATCTGCACCACGATGGATCTCCAGTGGAGGAAGCACCACGCTCAGTTCTCAGGAAACAGTTGGACCGTCTGGGTAAGCAAAAAATAAAGGCTTTCATGGCCAGCGAACTCGAATTCCTGCTATTTGATCAAACCTACTCGGAGGCATTCGATGCTGGCTATCAAAACCTGCGTCCATCCAGTGACTACAGAATAGACTACCATATTCTCCAGCCCGGACGTGACGAATCCATCATTCGGACCATGCGGAATGAGCTTACTGCATCAGGCATTCCGGTTGAATGCAGCAAGGGCGAATGGAGTCGCGGCCAGCACGAAGTCAATGTCGAATACGCGGAGGCTCTTGAAACTGCCGATCGTCACGTCATTTTCAAACAAGCCATCAAGGACATCGCGCACAATGGGGGTAAATCCGCCAGTTTCATCCCAAAATTCGCCGAAGAAGAAGCCGGCAACAGTTGCCACATTCACATATCCCTTCAGAAGAACGGGAAAAATATCTTCTGGGATTTTCAAAAAAAGAAACCTAGTAAAACGTTTCAACATTTTCTGGGAGGTCTACTGAAATACAGTCCGGAACTCTGCCTTTTTTACGCCCCATCCATCAATGCCTACAAACGCTATCAATCCGGTAGCTGGGCTCCCACGCGCATGGCTTGGTCAATGGATAATCGTACGGTCGGTTTCAGGATTGTCGGTCATGGTCAGTCTTTCAGGATTGAAAATCGGATGCCCGGGGCGGACGCCAATCCTTACCTTGCTTTTGCGGCAATGATCGCCTCTGGATTAGCTGGTATCGAAGAGAAGATAAGTTGCCCCGAGGCCTACGAGGGAAATGCTTACTCCGACGAGTCTCTACCTGCACTGCCAAGCTCACTGGAACAGGCAACAGACCTTTTGAACAAAAGCACCTTGGCCAAAACTGTGCTGGGGAGCAAAGTCGTCGACTTTTACGTCCACACGGCTCGACTGGAGGCTAAGGCCTTCGCCAGCGCTGTGACTGACTGGGAACGGAAACGATATTTCGAACGTATCTGATAAAACCATCATGCACTTGGACTATGCTCCTACTGCAGCTCCATGTCACAAGAACCTGGGGAAGTTAGATTGAAAACCGCGAGAATCCTCTCAGGCGGCCTGAAGAGACCATTCCTTTATCTGTGGGAAGATGTGGCATCCTTCTTGTCTCTTCAGCTCCATGGTAAGTGACGGGTGTTATTAAATCAGGGTGCAACTGAAAAGGCATAAGTTTATTTTGGGAGAACTTTGGAGTCCTTACATCCTCCTTGCTAATGCAGGAGCCTGTAAATATGTTTTTGTCTGAACAATTTGAATCTATTGGCAAAACCTGGTCCGACAGGGCGAATACTGGCGATGGAAATCACCGATGAATCAAACTGAACAAGCATCCATTTCCGAGGGGGTAAAGAAAAGCCCAAGCAAGTCAAAGCTGCTTGCCATGCGTGGATTTGGATTACTTGTATCCAGTATTCTGTTGTTCATGGTTTACAAACGCCTGGAACCTGGCGTACTTTTAGACTCACTGAAGCGGGCAGATCTCAGGTGGATAATCATGGCGGTTTGCGCCTTCGCAATAAATCTTATTTTCGCCTCCTATCGCTGGCATCTGATGCTGAGACTAAGCGATTTGACAATTCATCCTGAAGCGACATTGAGAGCCGTCAGCATCGGCCATTGTTTCAATACATTTCTATTCGGTACAGCGGGAGGAGATTTTATTAAGTCCGTTGTTTATTCTCGTTGGTACCGCCTTTCTCTGACAGATGTTCTGGCAATAGCACCCCTTGATCGTTTTTTCGGATTGATCGGCGCATTGGTTTTTGGATTATTTATGGCTTTGATTGGCTACCTCACAGGAGGTTTTGATGGTTTTGACTGGATTCAATTGCGTTTACCTGTTTTCTGGGCCACCGGATTGACAGGGATATTGGCTGGAAGCATGTGGATATTGAGCCACTGGAAAGGCCAGGGCACCTCCAGGCTTGGCCTTTTCTTGAATCAACTGCGACGAAGCGCCGGGATTCTATGGAACAATCCTCAAGTCGCATTAAAGGCAGCTGGTGCAGCTATTGTCGTCCACTTGAGCCTGAGCCTTGTGATGGTTTTCAATTTAGAAGCTGTCAGCCAGCATGCATTTGAATGGTGGAATATATTATGGATTTTCCCGGTTATTTCCATTTTTTCTGGACTTCCTGTCAGTATTGGGGGAGCAGGATTGAGAGAAGGCTCTGCTCTGATCCTTCTCGGCATCTATGCGATCCCGGGCGAGGATGCCGTCATGGGAGCGCTGCTCACACTGGGTGTTTACTTTCTTTGGGCCTTCATTGGATTGGTTCTCTGGCAGCTGGAGAGGAGGCGTCAGCGTAAAGGAATCCCATTACCCAAAAACCCAAGCGTCTCGATCGTAATCCCCACATACAATGAGCAGGATCAGATTGAGACACTTGCTTATCACCTGAGAAGACGAGCTCCGGAAGCTGAATGGATCCTTGCGGACGGCGGGAGCACTGACGCAACATTGGATCAGGCGAAAAAGCATCCTTTCCAAACGATCTCATCTCCAAGAGGACGTGGAACTCAAATGCATCATGGCGCCGCTGTCGCAACAGGTGACGTGATCCTCTTTCTACATGCAGACACGCAATTACCAGCGTTTGGGATTGAATCCATGCTGAGATGTTTGAAGGATAATCATGTGGCAGGAGGCGGCTTCTGGAAACAATTCGATCAAGCACACTGGCTCATGACCGGGTCAAAATTCCGTTGTCTTACTCGTGTCCTTTTTGGCGGTTATGTATTTGGAGATCAGGGTATCTTTGTTCGCAGGGACATACTTCAGCAATCAGGGGGGGTCCCCAAAGTTCCGTTAATGGAAGAATTCGAATTGTGCAAGGCTTTGAGGTATCATGGACGAATAGCACTTGCAGATTCGACCATCATCACTTCCTCGCGCCGTTTTTTTGCCAATGGCGTATTGAAAACATATGTCTTGATGGGAAGGTTAATACTTCTTTACCAACTGGGATATTCCACTGAATCACTCGCCAAATCTTATTCCAAACTCAAAAGCAGATGAGCATCTCCATTGCGTTTAATAGCTACTGTAATTCTACGGACAGCATATATTCACCAATTTGATTTTCATCCAAATGCCCAACAGCGATCAAATAATCCAAACCCTCCTGAGCAGTGAATGTGACTGATACCTCATTCGATTCCTGATCAAAGGAATCGACAACATCGTTAAAGGAATCCCAATCGAACACAAGGATAGTGGGCAAGAAAGCGGGGTTTTCAGGGCCAGATTTCATGATGATTCGAATGACATCACCCGCAGTCAAGCCTGTTAAAAGATAATCATCACCATATGCCCCCTGTTCAATCAAGTCAGTAGCTTCAAGCACGCCAGCAACCACATCACCGACGGCAATACTTTCAATATCAAGATCGCTTGCATCCTCACTGAGTTCGATGGGTGGAATATTAAAATGATAATTACCTGTTGCTCCTTCATGTATACCGGAAAGCCTAATACGGTAACTCTTACCAGGAGCACTCAGGAAAGTGTGACGGATTTCACCCTCTTGATGTTCAGTAGCCACCGACAACATTTGGCCTGTCAATTCATCAAGTATGGTGACTTTAGGTTCAAATGACAGTTGATCCACAGCGTATTGAAGGGTGACTGACTCGGCCGTTTGGGTACCTGAATAAACAAAATCCCGGACATTGTTTAGGTTACCTTTTAATCGAATCGCATGCTGAAAAAATTCGGGTACCGGGGCATCTCTTGGTGGTTCTACGCGGACGCGCAGGAACTGCGCTTTCCGGCTTGCGATTGGGTTGGAGGTCTTGAAAACCCAGTCTTCGTTGCTTGTTGCATCGAACGCTCCATCCTCAACAGATGACCAGGTTTGCAAGTCCATTGATGATTCCACCACATAACGAACTTCCTGATTATTTCGCGCCCGTTTAAATTGGATACCGGGTAACAACTCTCCTGTGGGACCCGAGGTTTGAACAAATTTGAATTGAGGGCGATCGGCTCCACTGCTGGGATCACTTCCAAAGGCATACTCGGCGAAATCAAGGATACCGTCCTCATCCTTATCTCCTTGTATAGATTCCAATTGGTTTTCCAGTCGCCATTGGTCATAACTTGAATACATCAAACCCATTATCTCATCATAAAAATAGGGAACACTGGCGTAAATCCCATGGGCATCGGGTGCCGCACAACCCAACGGAGAACCAAAACTGACTATGCCAGCCAGTCCCCACTCCCCATTTTCCATGGGAACTACCAATGGCCCCCCGCTGTCTCCCTCGCATGAATCCTTACCTCCTTCAATAAAACCAGCAGGAAGCATATCCGCGCTCAAATCAGTATCGTAAGCTTCTGTTGCATTGGCCTCTTCTTGAGAAACAATCGGGAGTTCAACTTCCAGTAAAACATCTGAGGCATGTCCTCCATCTGTTGTCTTCCCCCACCCTATCACTGTGCCGTTCACCCCCGGTTGAATGAGTTCATACTGATGCACAAGCGGCAACACAGGGATATCAAAGACAGGCTCAGCAAGTCGCAGGAGAGCAATATCTCCGTCAATGGAGGGATCTAATGCTGTCTCATAGGCCGGATGAAGGTAAATTTCCTGAATTCCAATACGCCGGTAGGATTTTTCTGGATCGTTGCGTAAGTCGCGTATACCGATTGCAACTTCAAATGAATCAGCTGACTCGGAGGTCAAACAATGACTTGCGGTGATGACCCACCAGGGGTGAATCAAAGCTCCACCACAAAATTGGCTGTCTGCCGGATTATCTTCACCAACGCTCAGAAGTGCGACCATCCAGGGCCACTCATTTGCTTCAGTTTCCTTCCCCCCCACAATCCTTCGAACAAAATCATCACCAAAAACTGATGCTGACGGAAATATGTTTCCACACAAGAGACATAATCCCCATATGAAAGCCAAACACTGCGAGGAGCAATTAAACTTCATCTGGCTTAACGGAATCACAACCAATAAAACCAATCAAGCTTGAATTATATATACGAAAAAGCGCTTGCACTTTATTTAAGACGCAGCCAACGACTGCACATGCTCTGCATAATCCAAAAGCATGTAAGATTGTGTTTGAAACAGTGAAGGTCTAAGTTGTACGAAGGTATATGAAAACAGATTCATTTGATTTCGACACTATTGTCCTGGGGGGTGGCAGTGCAGGTTATGCAGCCGCTCGGACGCTTGCGGAGGGTGGTTTAAAGACCGCAGTCATCGATGGAGGCGAAGAACTGGGAGGTCTTTGTATCCTGCGCGGCTGCATGCCAACAAAGGCCCTGCTTTATGCAGCTGAGGTGAAGCATCTTGCTGAACATGGTGACAAATGGGGATTAAAGATTCCAGCTGTCGGTTTCGATTTCCAAAAAGTCATGGCCAGAAAAAATGCCATGATCGAAGACTTTGCCTCCTACCGAAGAAAGCAATTGAAGGATGGGCGATTTGAATTGATTCAGTGCAAGGCAACATTCAGCGACCCACACACGCTGATGCTGGAGAACGGCAAATCAGTCAGCGCCCAGACCATCCTGATCTCTACCGGGTCGAAAGTATCCCCCCTGCCAATCCCTGCGCTTGAATCCTCATTACCATGGACCAGCGATGATGTCCTCAAGTTACAGCGCCTTCCAGAATCGGTCATTGTTCTGGGTGGAGGCCCCGTTTCTCTGGAAATAGCTCAATTCTTTTTACGTTTCGGGGTCAAAACCACGGTCATCCAGAGGAGTTCACATGTCCTGAAGCCCTTTGACGAAGACATGATCACTCCTCTGGAAGCGTCACTCCGGCAAGAAGGGATGCACATTTTAACCGACACGCAATTAATCGATGGAGGCATCAAGGGAGGCAAGAAATTTGTTACCTTCAAACAGGAAGGCAAAGAAAACACTCTCTTTGCCGATGCCGTCCTGCATGGTCTTGGAAGGCAACCCAACACTCAATTCCTGAACCTTGAGAAGGCCGGCCTTGATGTGGGAAAAGGTCACATCCAGACCAATTTACAGATGCAGACGAAAGTGCCGCATATCTATTCTGCCGGTGATTGTGCAGGCCCCCATGAAATTGTGCACATTGCCGTTCAACAGGGAGAGGTCGCCGCACACAACATCTTGAACCCCGAGTCGATGAAATCCATGGACTATCGAGTTCTGGTCTCAGTCGTGTTCACTGACCCACAGGTAGCCATGGTCGGAATGTCGGAAAAAGAAGCCAAGGCTGCAGGTAGACAGGTCATCACCGCAGATTACCCCTTCAATGATCACGGGAAATCCATGATCATGGAAGCGGTACATGGAAGCGTCAAATTGATCGCCGATCCGACGACTGGGGAATTGCTGGGCGGTGCATGCACCGGGCCGATGGCGGGGGATCTGATCCATGAAGTTGCGGTGGCCATTCATCAGAAAATGACCGCAGCAGCCTTTGCTTCGGTACCTCACTACCATCCAACCCTGGCAGAGATCTGGACCTACCCGGCAGAGGAGATCGCCGAATCCATCGCTTGAAAAATTTATTAATTCAGCTGATAAAACGAACAGGAAAATGGAGCATTGTTGATAAAAAACTTGGCAAGATGCCAAGCTTGCAGAAGAGTTCGAGAATATGAGTTTACCCGCAGATTATCACATGCACACACCTCTCTGCCACCACGCAGTAGGAGAAGCTTGGGAACTTGCGGCCAAGGCTGTGGAGAAAGGCCTCACGGAAATCGGTTTCTCAGAGCACAACCCGATGATCCGTGGCGACTGGGATAATTGGCACATGGCCCTGGAGGACCTGAATATTTATGTGGAAAACGTTCGCAAGGCACAGATGGATCACCCAGGACTGAAAGTAAAGTTGGCCTTGGAAGTCGATTTCATTCCAGGGCATGAAGACTGGGTGCGTGAATTGGAAAGCAAAGGATCTTTCGACTATTTCATTGGATCTGTCCACTACATCTCAGATGAATTCGACATCGACAACCCTGATAAAAAAGATCAGTGGGAGCAAGGTGATGTAGATACTATCTGGGAAGCCTACTTTGATCGTTTAACCCAAGCGGCAAGCTCGGGGCTTTATCAGATCATTGGCCATGCGGACCTTTGCAAGAAATTCAACTACCGCCCCAAGAAAGATCCTGCCCCATGGTATCGCCAGTTCCTTGCAGCAGCCAGCAGCCATGATGTCGCAATCGAGATCAACACAGCTGGACTAAGAAAAGATTGCAAGGAGATGTATCCCTGCCCTCCTTTGCTTCAGATGGCTCAGGAAATGGGGGTCGCGTTGACTTTTGGGTCGGATGCACATGCCCCGGAAGAAGTGGGCGCAAATTTCCACGATGCCATTCAGTTGGCGAAAAGTGTTGGCTATACCCAGTG
>Ga0163179_10001652_pt1 | contig 15654 bp, 12 predicted proteins | sample AtlANTMetagenome_FD_109643 | JGI IMG/M metagenome (GOLD analysis project Ga0163179, IMG submission 109643) | Marine eukaryotic phytoplankton communities from the Atlantic Ocean - Atlantic ANT 2 Metagenome | ecosystem: Environmental > Aquatic > Marine > Oceanic | place: North Atlantic Ocean... | reverse complement strand
GCACTGCTCCTTGGACAGGACCTCGAAACGCAGTACTCCAGACTGTCTGCGCCACGCTGGTTACCTTCAGCATCGGGGTTGCCAGAGGCTCGTTGGGGTCTGCTGCCTGGGCGACTGGATCTTCCCCTGCTCTCGGACGGAAGACCTATCTTTCTCGAGTCCTTGTTGGGTCGTTCGCCGTTCTCTTCATCCGATCTGGGCTCCGAGTAGCATAGGGCGTATGGCAACGATCTACTTCAAGCCATCGGGAGTAAGCATCGAGGTGCGTGATGGCACGACGGTGTTTGCCGCTGCAGCAGCAGCTGAAGTCCCCATCGCGAGCCAGTGTGGAGGCCGCTGTGCTTGTGCTCTTTGTCGAGTTCGCATCACTGAAGGTGTGAATTTTGTCTCTCCCATGAAGTGGGATGAAGCCGACCACATGGGCAACTGTTTTCACCTGACGGGCGAGCGCCTCTCTTGCCAGACTCGTGTTTACGGTGATGTGACTGTCGAGATCGACGAGAGCGACGTCTCAGACAGGCCAAGATCTCGCTACATCCCACCAGCATTGGTGCGTAAGCGCGAGAAGATGGAAAAGGAAGAAGAACTCCGTCGGGTGCGTACTGACGGAAGCTCTGCTTCAGCCCGCGGCGGCCCGCGCAAAAGCGGCTCAAAGCCCTCGAAAGGTCCATCGCATGGGGCATCCACTCGTAAGAGCGATGTCACGGGGTCGTCGCGGCGACGCAAGCGCTCGTCTTCGACGAAGCGTCGGAGTCGCAACCCAGGCTCATTGAAGCCAGGCTCTACCAGGCCACCACCGGGCTTCAAGGGAAAGCAAGAAGACTGACGTCTCGCCTAGCGCGAGAATCTCTCAGAACGAGTAGCCGACTCCAAGAATAGAACGATGGATACTGCCGTCGTTGCTGTGGTGCCGCACAGTGGCGCGCGAGTCGATTACGTCGATGAACTGGGGATGCTGGAACAGGTAGCTGATATCTTCTACTTCGAGGCAGAAGGGATCCATATTCATGTGCTCGAGGCCTAGTAGCTTTACATGCACGGTGAAAGCGAGCAGCCCGTGTCGGACTGTGCTGTAGCGGAACAGGCTCTTGCCAATCAGTGCTTGAACAAGGAAGCGGCGCTGAACTTCATCGGTCTGTGTTTTTTTCGACTCTACGGAGCGAATGGCTGGTCTTGTTGCAGTCAAAGAGCTTGAGTTGGTACTTTCGGGGTCGTCTCCTAAGGTGTCGGCGGTATCGTCGGCCAACTGCGAGAGGCGGGCTCGTTCGGCCAGAACTGGCGCAGAGAGCGGTGATACATCGAGGTCGCTTCGAATCCTGATGACACCTCTACGTACTCGGCGAAGTGCCATGGGGTTTGCGGCTTCGAGGCCAATCAACAACTCGAGCCAGATGGCCAGATCGCGCAGCAAGATATCTGCCGCGTGCCCGACATCGCCACTTATCTGTCCCTGTCCTCGGTCACTGTGGAGAGCGTCTGGACTGTTGACCTGGGACATCTCTACCGTAGAGCAATCATCTGATTCGGCTAGACTCAGCCATGGGTCGTCTTTGTGGCTTTCGTGTTGCTTGAGGATGGCCTCGAAGGCTTCGACGATCCCTACCCATGTCTGTGTGGGGTCTTGATCCTCTTGAAGCAATGCTGTGACGCTCTGTTCTTCCCAGTCTCGGTACAGTTCGTAGGGAACAGTGCAGTTGGCGTCCAGTTGCACTGTGTCCGTAAGTACTTCTAAGAGTGGCGAAGTCTGGGCAAGGTCCTTGACGATCTGAAGAGCCTCGTTGCTGGCGTCTCCGCCGCTGCCCTTAACGACCGTTGGGCAGGACATGCTGAGCCCGACATCCCAGCCCGTGACGGTACGAACAGGACGAAAAGGGAAGATTCGGCAGGCGCCGGGCTTTAGCTCAACTCCAAGCTGCTCATGGATAGAGCAGCGGCCATCACCTTGCAGGAAGGTGCAACGCCCGTTCTCAGTCCGTAGCAGGAAGGATTCAGACCGGCCTCCGTCGTTACCGAGGGGAATAAAGTCGCTGGCGCGTGCTCTTGCCGGTTGGCCTATTTTCTTGAAACCCTCGAGGATCTTCTGCACTTCATCGGCAGAGACCGGGCCCAAAAGGTGCTTGCTTGTGCAGCAGCGAGTGCAGGAATTGCACGAGAATTGACTTCCCGAAGCCATTCTCACTTCTTGTGGCTTGGCGTTGCTGTTTGCGGCGAACTGCATCAGGGGTCGCGAGCGCTGGCTAAGTCGTCGTAGGGCTGCGACATCGGCCCGAACAAGGCCCTGGCTTACGGCTGCTCGAGCTCTGGGTGTGTTGAGCAGGGCCCGTTGATCGAGAGCTTGTAGAAGGTCCACCAGGCCCATGGGGTCCAGCGGTCCGCCTAGGACCTGACCGGCGCGAAGCAACACTTGGGCAGCATCTCGTTGGCCATCAAGCAGTGAGATTATGACCGCTGCAGCTTCTCCGAGCCGAACCACCTGACCCAGGGCGTTGTCGCGCAGCTCGGCTTCGTCACCGTGAGTTACGAGCGTTACTCCTGGACGAAGTCCAGGTAAGGGGGTCGATGCGCCCGCATCAGAGGAACTGAGATGAATCAATCGGTGGCTCTCGCTGGACTGGATCCGTCGGGAATCTAAACTGGGCCCGCCTTCGACGAGAAGCCATTAGCCTCAGTCAACATGCTCGGAAGAACAATGGTGTTTGAATCCGCCGATCCTGTCCAGTCACAACCTCAGGACTGTCCCCTTGTAGAGGACCCAGAAGTCCTCGAAGGCTATCGCCGTGATGCGTCTGCATATATTGGATCGCCTGAGGGGTTGATTCGTCCAGCTGATGCCAGTGAGGCAGCTTGGTGGCTTGGAGAGGCTTCGCGACGGGGAGTCCCTGTGACCCCTTGTGGTTTGAGGAGTTCAACTACAGGCTCTGGACTCGCCGCTCGAGGCTGGAGCATGTCTTGCGAGCGAATTCAGCCAGAGGTAGAGATCGACCGGGAACGTCGCCTCGCCGTGGTCGGTGCGGGCACAGTGCTCCGGGACTTCAAAGATCAGGTCGAAGAACAGGGGCTTTTCTATCCACCAGATCCCACATCGGAGCGAGAGTGCACCCTGGCCGGCACGGTTGCTTGTGATGCGAGCGGGGCGCGCAGCTATCGTTATGGGGCTACCCACCGCTGGTTGCGAGGTGTCGAAGTGGCTCTTCTCGATGGCAGCGTGCGCTGGTTTCGCAGACGTTCTGTGGATAAGGATGCTGCTGGCTATGCGGGGCTTCGAGACCTGGTCAGCGTCTTTTGCGGTTCCGAGGGAACTCTGGGCTTCTTGACTCGTCTGGAGGTCTCCTTGATCGATCGCCCCGAGGCCTTTCTCGGTGCCCTTGCCTTCTTTACCAGCGTGGATGCAGCCCTCTCTTTTGTAGGAGCCGCACGTGACGAGGACCGCACGAACTCAGGGGTGAAGCCACGTTGTCTAGAGCTTCTTGATGAGCGCTGTCTTGCCATCATGCGTGAGCAGGACAGCGGGGTTGTCTTGCCTGCGGGCGCGAGCGCCTGTGTTTTCTTCGAGGAAGAACACAGGGCTGGTGGCGAGGGTGAGGTGGTGGAGCGTTGGTGGTCTCTGCTCGAGCGGAGTTCAGGTGCTTTGCCCCATGACACTGTGGTTGCAATGGATCGAATTCGTCAAGAGGAGCTACGGATGCTTCGGCACGCCGTGCCGGCGAGCCTCAATGAAGAGGGCTCAGGTTATATGGCGGCTGGGGGGAAGAAGATCTCTACGGATTGGGCCGTGCCCTTTGATCAGCTGGCCTCATTCATGCGTCGAGCTGATGGGTGGCTACAGCAAGAAGGAATTGAGCGCGTGGCTCGCTTTGGGCATGTAGGAAACGGTCACCCTCACTACAATCTCATGCTGCGAGATGCCCAAGAGGTGCTGCAAGCCGAGCGAGTGGTGGCGCGGATGTGCAAGGAGGCTTGTGACGTAGGAGGCACGATCACTGCGGAACATGGCGTAGGAAAGGTGAAGCGCCCCTATATGGGACAACGCTTTGCCGATCTCGAAATTGCTTCCATGCGGGCAATTAAGCAGTTGATGGATCCTTCCCAGCTCCTGGCACCGGAAAACCTGTTTCCTTAGCCTCCTCGTGAGGAAGCCAGTGTCTCGGGCTCAGTATGGCCAGCAGTGCTCCCCATCCGAAGCCGATGGCGTGTACCCCTCGTACTGGGCTCTGAAGCAGCAAAGGGACACTCAGTGCGAAAGCAACCAGGCCCCAGGTAGCGAAACCCGCTATCAGATCTCTGCGATCGCTGTAGGTCAGCTCGTCGCGGATCCGCAGCCAGGAAATTGCGGCCATGGATAAGCAGCCATAGAGCACCGGAGAGGCACCCACCATGCTCTCAGACCCTTCCAGTCCTGAACTCAGCCACAGCCCAGGGAAGATTGTCGCGCCAAGAACTCCCAGCCATGCGATGAGGGGCCCGAGGCTGCGGGCGACCATGGTCATGCCCACCACAAGACCCGCGGCGTTGCCGACAGCTACGGGAACGTTTGGATGTAGGAAGATGTAGCTGACAAGGCGCCAGGGCTCCTTGGCGGCGACGCTCGCGCGCAACTGTCCCCACAGCGCAAGCTCGCTGTCTGGCAATGTCTGTAGCCATGCGATCAGGGGAAGGACCAGCAGCCATGCTGCAATATCCAGGCGCCTGGGATGGAAGAACGGTAGAGCAAAGGAAGTAAAGGGCATCCGTCCACAATCCTACGTCAGCTTTACTCGCTCTGTGTGGGTGCTCGGGTAGGATTGCCCTGGTGCAACACCGCTCCTCATCGCTGCTCCCGATGTCTCTGCAGGCAGCCGTCTTGTGGGTCTTGGCTCATCTCGCCATTCATCTACCTCGTGGTTGGCCTTTTCCCGTGCGCGGTGAGTGGGATGTCTTATTGGTTTCTGTGTCGATGTCGGTAGGGGACTTTCCCGGGCTTGCCCTGGGTGCATTGCATGGTTCATCGCCGGGCTCGTATTTCATTGCTTTGTTGGCAGCACCACTGCTTGCTTTGGGGCTGAGCCCTGTTCTTGCGGGAAAGGTGCTGGCGATGATGTTTGGCGCCTCATTGGCAGGCCTCTGCACCGCCCTGGCAGTCTCGCTGGTAGCTTCTCAAGACACTTCGGCGAGACTCTGGACAGGGGGTCTCTGCGGCTTTTTCTTTGCCTTTGCCTGGCCGGGCCTTCATCTCGACTTTGTTGGGCTGAGCGGGTCGACTCCTGAATCGCTGGTGTTTCAGATGCTGGCTTTGTTTCTGGTACTCACCGATGGGGGTAGGCGAGGACGGTTGCGGGCCATTGGCTCCGGGCTCGCAGTCTCAGTAGCCTGGTTGTTGAGCCCCCTTGCGCTCTGGACAGCTCTTATCGTACTGGTGCTCTGGCTTCTTCCCGACTCAACGAAGCGCTCGACGCTCCATAGAGCGTACTGTGTCTTTTGGCTGGCAGTTGGTGCGTCGCTACCCCTGATCTTTTTGCTTGTCCTGGTTCCAGAAGGAGCTCAAGGGCTGGGCCTGTTTCTGGCTAACGACCTCGGTTCTGCTGGACTTGAGGTCTCTCTAGGTGGCTTGCGCGAGCATGGTGAAGTGGTCGAGCGTGCCGGGCCATTGGTCTTGCTATCTAAGGTTGCTCGTTCCCTTGAAGGGGGCGCGCACAATTCCGAACTAGGCCTTCGTGCCCTACTGCTTGCTGCGCTGGCTTGGATAAGTGTTGCCTCCGCCTTTTGGATCCTATCGGTACGCCGATCCGCTGCGGGGCTAGAGGTCCTGCTTGTGGCAGTCATTGCCGCTTCCTGGTGCCTTCCTCTTTCGCTGTTGCCTTTGGACTTTGGCTTCTACCCCCTTGCCTACCGATACTGGGGCATCCCTCTTTCGTTGGCCCTTGTCCTCGCGGCGCTCTTGCTGGGCTCTGTGTCGGTTGCCCGCTATCGCTGGCTCGGCTACGCGCGGATCCTGCTGCTCGTTTTGTGCGCAGCTGGTCTCTTGCCCTCTTTGGGTCGTTCGATGGTAGCGCCGGCGGTGAGCGAGGCCGAGGCTGCTGTCGGTACTGGCGCCCATGCCATGGATCCCAGGCCGGGCTATCCCCGTCATGCGGCATTCATGCAGCTGAGTCGCCACGTCAGTGAAGAGCTTCGCGTTCAGCTGAGTGAGGGCTATGGTTTGGCGCTCGGGGCTGACACTGCGGTGAGCGTTATACGGGGGGATCCGGCTCCCCCTCTCTGGCAGGAGTTGCGCGCTGAGCTGGATGACCCCTCGTGGAGAAGCCTGCTCTTTGGTCTCGGATGCGGTGCATCCACCTACCCAGCTGAGCGGGGTGTCCTGCTCAAGGCGCTTTTCTCGGGATCTTCAGATGAGAGTGCTGATGTCTCGCGAGGCTTTCAGTTTTGCCTGCAGGCCAGGGGTTCCTTTGTTGATTCGAATCAGCTGTTGCCTTCCCCCGCCATGGACCTCAACTCGTTTGTGACGCAACCCTGGGCAATGCTTCCACCACGTTTTTGAGTGGCCTTGGGGAGGAGTAGACTGCGTTCTGATGGATGTCATGCAGACAACAAAGGATCCGAGCAGTCGGGCTAGTGCCCAGGATCCCTTAGGCCATGCCCTTGAAGAGAGTGTGCCGGCTTCAGAGCGGCATAGTTTTGGCCAGTACTTTACGCCTTCTGCCCTTGTGGCTCTGGTGCTCGAACTGGTTGAGGCTCCTGCAGGTGCTGAAACGAGAGTCCTGGAGCCAGCCTGTGGCTCGGGCAGATTCCTGTTAGCCGCTCGAGAGCGTTGGGCGCTCACAGGAGCTCAACTGCATGGTTTTGAGACAGATCCTCTGGCTCTGGCAGCTGCCCGGGAGCAATTAAAAGACGTCTCGATTCTTGAACAGGACTTTCTCGATGCAGAACCTGCGGCGGACTTCTGCCGGGTCATAGGAAACCCTCCCTATGTGCGAGATCGAGGCCGTGGACGAGATCTCTACGCTGACTTTATCGAGCGTTCCATTGAACAACTCAGAGAGGGAGGTCGGCTGGCCTTGGTTCTTTCTAATTCTTGGCTGGACGTAGATTACGGTCGAGCGGTGCGGGCGAATCTGATGGACACCTGTGCCCTTGAGTGGATCGTCGAGTCGACTGCAGAACGCTGGTTTCGAGAAGCTCGTGTGAACACAATGATCTTGGTGGCTCGTCGCTGCTCGGATACTTCGGAGCGGGCGAAGCAGCAGGTCCGTTTCGCTCAGGTGCGAGAGCCTCTACCTGCTTCTCCTCAGGTGCTCAGGAAAGTGCCTCAGAACTGCCTGACAGCCCGGGAGAGTTGGGGCCCATATCTGCGCGCCCCTGAGAAGTTTTTCTCGGTGCGAAGCGGTCAAAGTGCAGTACCACTGGTCGCGTTGGGCGAGCAGGCGAAGCTGAATAGAGGCTTTACTACCAACGACAATGGCTTCTTCTACCCCCCCACCGGATCGGGCATCGAGGAACGCTACTTACGCCCTCTCTTGAAGAGTCCTAAGCGAGTAGCGGGGCTGCGCGGAACCGCCGCATCGCTTCCTGAGCAGGTGTTCTTTTGTGAGAAGTCGCGTGCAGAGTTGCTTGAGTTGGGCGATCTTGGAGCCCTGGGCTGGATTGATGCACATCGTCCCTCCCTCTCAAAGAGTTCATGGGCTCTTCCTCCTCAAGAGGCCTCTCGTCTGTTTCTGGTTAAAGGGACATCGGATCGCTTTCGACAACCCTTGTTCGATGTGCCGGTCTTCGCTGACCAGCAACTCTACAGTGTGCGTTGCGCTGGGGGACAAACGCACGAGCAGGCGCTGGCAGCGCTCCTTAACAGTAGCTGGTGCAAGCTCAGCATTGAGATGGCCGGCCGAGTGAACTTTGGCGACGGTGTGCTCTGGTTGGCTCTCAGAGATGCTCGAGAGAAGATCCTGCTTCCGGATCTTCGTCTTCTGGATGAGGCCCAGATCGCTGGACTTGTGGCTGCTCTTGCGGCCTTTCCTGAGCAGGCAGTTCCTTCTCTCTGCGCTATCCCAGACGAGACGTCATCGGCGTGGTGGAGGGCCCAAGAGCGTCTGGATGAGCAGGTGGGAGTGCTCCTTGGTCTCAGTAGTGATGAGCAGGTGGAGTTGAGACTCGATTTGCTTGAGCGATGTCGTATCCGCTTGAAGATGGCGAGCTAGGGCGAGTAGTCGGGATACGGCTTGTTATGGAGCACCTGGACGAAGGAATCACGGCTCTACATCGCCGCTGATCTGGATTCGTCCCTGCTTATCTACTGCAAATCTCAGCTCAGCACCGAAACACCAGGACAGTCCAGCGTGCAGTTCAGCGCACTCAATGTAGCGATGTATGTGTGCGCCACCCGGGCGGGAGCAGGTACAGGACTCTTTGCGGATCTTTGCAGCCCAGGCTTGATCGAAATACCAGATGTCGAAGAGTTGACCTGCCTCAGGGAAGAAGCTTGCTCGCGGCGACAGTCGTATAACCCGCTGTCTCACCTCATCATGGGAGAGGCGCTTGTGCAGAAGTCGGGAGCTTGCAGTGGACGGCACGTAAGGTCCTGACAGCCTCGGCCAGAGTTCAGGCTGAGAACGCGGCTCCCGGTGGTGCGGCGCGCTCTAGCCAGTTGAGCTCTGGATTGCCGGCGCGCAGGAGCCAGCCGCAAGGATCATCAGGTGTTGGTCCAGGGGTGGAAACATGGAGAAGGCCAGGTGCCCCGCCGGGGCTCAGTGAGCCCATACCTTCGAGGCCTAGAGCATCGCCTCCACCTGCCGTAGCAGCAGCTAACAGGACGAGTGCGGGGACTTCGGGGAAGGCTGAGTGAAGCTCGGCAGCTTCCCTGAGGATGGATTGGTCGGGGGCGTTAGCTGCCGCGGCAGTACCCAGAGCGACTCGGCAGCCGGCCTCGAGAAAGGAAACCAGAGGAGGGAGCCGGCCACTGACCTTTTGGCTGGTGCGTGGGCACAGGACCAAGGGAGAGTTCGCAGCGCTGGCTCGCTCCGCCATCTCGCGGGTGGCTGTAGTCATGTGCACTAACATGACCTGCTCATGTAGTGCCCCAAGATCTTCGATGTAGGCCATGGGGTCTGTTCCCGGCGGACTGAATTCGTCCCACCAGAGTTCAATGGTTTCAACCAGTGAGCGAGCGGCTCCTTTGCCCGTTTCGAGTAGATCCCACTCTTCCTCGCTTTCGGCCAGGCGAATGCTGGTTACTGCACCCATCTCAATGGCCTTGTGGCAGATCTCTTTGATCACTGCACCTGAGGTGGAATAGGGCGCATGAGGAGCAAGCAGGTAGCGGATCCCTTCGGGCCAGGGAACGATGCGCGCTTTGGCGACAGCTGCTGCGGCCAGCGCCTTGGCTGCTCGCCGGGGTGAGAAGCCGGTGATCTCGTGAAAGACCACTCCGTAGAGGCCTTCTCGGGCCATCGCGGGGACAGCTCGAAGACTATTGGTGACATCGCCGACGGCGGCGGTACCCGCGCGTACAGATTGTTGTACTCCAGCGCGCACGAGAGCCTCGCGGGAGTCGGGATCAAGTCGTTCGGTTTCGCGACGAACTTCCCGTAGCTTTCGTAGCCAGTTGCGTAGACCAATCACCCCAGTATGTGGTGGGAGTGCTCCTAGCTCGAACTGGCTGTGGGCATTCACCAGCCCGGGTAGTAACACCCCGCCCAGTTGAGCTTCCTGTGCCCAGTTGAAGTCTTCGAGGATGTCGACGCGAGTTCCGCAGGCGAGTACCCGCCCCATCGTGTCGAATACGACAGCTCCATCGCGAATCGGGCTGCCTTCGCCAGGTAGTACCCAGGGCGCTGAATAGATCCGCACCTGCGAGGAGTCCTGCTCCTCGATGGCACCTGTTCGAGCATCGTGTGCCCAGCGCCGTAAGCGATCGCGAATCATTCAAGGGTCTCCAGTTGTGCCAGCAACTGTGACTAGCACGCACACCATAGCGTCACAATGCAGAGCTTTCATCTGCTCGAGAAACAATCAGCAGACAGCGCTCAAGCTACAACCGAAGAAGCCCGAGAGTTTGTGGACTCTCGGGCTCTTCTGGATGGCGGGATGGACGGGACTCGAACCCGCGGCCTCCGGCGTGACAGGCCGGCGTTATAACCAACTTAACTACCACCCCAATATGTAGTTTTTCTGCGATGAGAGGCACCGTACGGAGCAGCCCACCGGGAGAAGTCTTCTAGGGGAGCTAAAAGCCGCTGTCAAGCCCCTTCCGGGCTGGCGACTGGGTGATTTGGTGGGCGGGACAGGGCTCGAACCTGCGACCCGTGCCTTGTAAGGGCACTGCTCTACCAACTGAGCTACCCGCCCGGGGAGCGCAAGAGTACTGGAATATGAGCCACTTGTGGAGTGCCTTTGTCGGTCTCGAGGTCGGATCGTGTCAGAACGGGACGTTGACTAGCTATTTGTCGGCAATTCTGGCGCCTGAAGCTGGCGGCTGGCCGCCTGTATGGGGTCCATGCCGGCAAAAAGAAGATCAGGTTCATCGAGAAGAAGTGCCTCTTTGAGTACCTGATCCATATGTTCTACGGGAACGATCTCTATCTCGGTTCGGATACGAACCGGGATGTCAGGGATGTCCTTGGCGTTGTCGCGAGGCACGATGACCTTCTCAATTTCGCCTCGATGAGCCGCTAGCGTCTTTTCTTTGAGTCCGCCAATGGGCCGAACGTTACCGCGCAGGGTGATTTCACCGGTCATGGCTACGGTACGGCGCACAGGGATCCTGAGAAGCGCTGAGGTGATCGCCGTGCACATGGTGATGCCGGCAGAGGGACCATCTACAGGGCCAATCTCAGGGACGTGCACATGAATATCGACGTCTTGATAGAAGTCTTTCTTCAGACCAAAGACGCTCGATCGAGAGCGAATGTAGGAGAGAGCGGCGCGGCCACTTTCCTGCATGACATCACCGAGCTGTCCGGTCAGGATCAGCTTGCCGCTGCCGGGCATGATGGCGGCCTCGACAGGTACCAGAGCTCCACCAACCTGGGTCCAGGCGAGACCATTGACGAATCCGACCTCGTCGCCTTTTTCCGCGGTACCGAAGCGATACCTGGGTACGCCAAGGAGCCGCTGTACCCGCTGGGGTGTAATCACCTCATGGGTCTCTTCGTTTTTCTGGCGGTCATAAACGAGCTTCTTAGCCACCTTTCGAGAGATCGACCCAATCTCGCGTTCCAGATTTCTGACGCCAGCCTCGCGGGTGTAGCGCTGGATAACTTCCTGAATGGCTGTGTTTCGGAATTCGATGTGTTCTTCGCTAAGGCCGTGTGCTTCCCTCTGCCGCGGTACCAGGTACTTACGGGAGATCGCCATTTTTTCGAGCTCGGTGTAGCCAGAGAGGCGAATGATCTCAAGACGATCCTGTAGGGGTACAGGTATGTGTTGCAGGGTATTGGCTGTGGTGATGAAAAACACTCGGCTGAGGTCGTAGTCGAGGTCGATGTAGTGATCGTTGAAGGTCTCGTTCTGCTCGGGATCAAGAACCTCAAGGAGCGCTGAGGCTGGATCACCGCGAAAGTCCGCGCTCATCTTGTCGATCTCATCGAGCAGGAACACGGGATTATTGGATTCACACTTCTTGAGACGCTGAATGATTTTGCCGGGCAGAGCACCTATGTAGGTGCGCCGGTGGCCTCGGATCTCGGCTTCGTCTCGCACCCCACCTAGGGACAGCCTCACAAAGTCGCGCCCTGTTGCTCTGGCAATGGACTTGGCCAGTGAGGTCTTGCCGACGCCTGGAGGGCCAACGAGACAGAGGATGGGGCCTCGCATCTTTTCGACCAGTGACTGGACTGCCAGATACTCCAGGATCCTCTCTTTGACCTTACGCAGCCCATAGTGGTCTTCGTCGAGGACCTGAGCAGCCTCTTCGATGTCGAGCACTTCTTGGCGGAACTCTTCCCAGGGAAGATCCAGCAGCCAGTCGATGTACGTACGAAGGACTGCAGCTTCAGCGCTCATGGGCGACATCATCTTGAGCTTGCCCAGCTCTTTCTTGAGCCTGGCCCGTGCCGCATCGGGCATGGCCTTCTCGTCGGCTCGGGCGTGCAACTCCTGCAGCTCGGACTTGGCGTCATCCTTGTCGCCAAGTTCACGCTGAATCGCCTGCATCTGCTCGTTGAGGTAGTACTCCCGCTGCGTCTTCTCCATCTGTTTCTTGACCCGTGAACGGATGCGCTTTTGCACCTGCAGGATCTCGATCTCAGACTGAATGTGTTTAAGGAGCGCTTCGAGGCGGTCTTGCGTTGTTGGACTCTCTAGCAGGTGCTGCTTATCGCTGACCTTGAGGTTGAGTTGGGCGGCCAGTACATCAGCTAGCTTCGAAGGAGCTTCGATATTTGAGATGGTGAGGAGCATCTCGGGCGGAACCCGCTTTTCGAGCTTCACATAGGTCTCAAAGGTGCTCTTGATAGAGCGGATCAGGGCTTCCTGGCCCTCTACCTCTTGGTCTACCGAGGCTTCAGGTTCTACCTCTACCTGAAAGAAGTCTTCATTCTCTATATAGCGGCGGACTCGGCCACGTCGCTTGCCCTCGGCCAGCACCTTTACGGTGCCATCTGGCAGACGAAGCATCTGCATGACCAGAGAGATCGTGCCGACCTCGTAGATGTCGTCTTCGCCTGGATCGTTGGTTTTTGCTGATCGCTGCGCGGCCAGAAAGATCTCTTTGTCCCCAGCCATAGCCTCTTGTAGGGCAGCGATGGATTTGTCGCGGCCCACAAAGAGAGGAATGACCATGTAGGGAAAGACGACAATATCGCGGAGAGGAAGCAGCGGCAGTGTGTTCAGTTCCATAGAACCGGTTTCGCTGGGATCGGATTCATTGTTCTTCCAGATCATTCAGAGCCCTGAGTGTGCAGGTGGGAGCTTGGGGGCGCCAAGACTGCCCTCTTCTCTACTGCACAGCAAGTAATCAGGCCAGTTCGGCTTCGTTTTGGTAGACGAGCATGGGCTGCTTGGTCTTGGCCACCACCTCTTCAGAGATGACACACTCTTGCACGTTATTGGCGCTAGGCACCTCATACATGACGTCAAGCATGAGCTTTTCGAGGATGGCGCGGAGTCCACGGGCTCCGGCTTTGCGCTCGATGGCTTGCCGGGCGATGGCTTCAACGGAGCCTTCAGTGAACTTAAGTTTGACGCCCTCGTACTCAAACAGCTTCTGATACTGCTTGATGAGTGCATTCTTGGGCGTGGTGAGGATCTGAACGAGGGATTCCTCGTCGAGTTCATTGAGCGTGGCTACCACAGGAACTCGGCCAATGAACTCCGGGATCAGGCCGAATTTGAGCAGATCTTCGGACTCGGTCTGTTCGAACATCTTGTCGTTCATGGCAGCGACTTCAGCGCTCTTACTGCCAAAACCAAGTGACTTACGTCCTATTCGTCGGCCGATGATCTTATCTAGGCCCACAAAAGCACCACCGCAGATAAACAGAATGTTGGTGGTATCTATCTGCAGAAAGTCCTGCTGAGGATGTTTACGACCACCTTTTGGCGGTACGTTGGCAACGGTGCCCTCAATGAGCTTGAGCAGGGCTTGCTGTACGCCCTCGCCGCTGACATCTCTGGTGATGGATGGGTTTTCGGACTTACGCGAGATCTTGTCGATTTCGTCGATGTAGATGATTCCCTTTTGGCAGCGTTCGACATTGTAGTCGGATGCCTGGAACAGGGAGAGGATGATGTTTTCGACGTCCTCGCCTACGTAGCCGGCCTCTGTCAGTGAGGTGGCGTCAGCGATGGTGAAGGGCACGTTTAGGAATTTTGCCAGTGTCTGCGCGAGCAGGGTCTTGCCAGTTCCCGTAGGACCGAGGAGCAGAATGTTGCTCTTTTGCAGTTCGACGTCATCGTGGACACCCTGGCGACCCTCGATGCGCTTGTAGTGATTGTAGACAGCTACAGACAAGACTCGCTTGGCCTGCTCCTGCCCGATGACGTACTCGTCCAGGTGGCCCTTAATCTCTTGCGGTTTTGGAATGGAGCTGCGTGACGTGTAGTAGTCCTCGCGGTCGTACTCATCAGCAATGATGTCGTTACACAGTTCAATGCATTCATCGCAGATGTAGACCGTAGGGCCTGCAATAAGCTTACGAACCTCTTTTTGTGACTTTCCACAAAAAGAGCAACACAGGTTGCTGCTGTCTGGACTTCGTTTGGCCACGTCTTGCTACTCCTGATCCTCTCGTCTCTCAACTATGCGGTCAATAATGCCATATTCAAGGGCTTCCTCTGCAGTGAGGTAATAGTCCCTGTCTGAATCAAGGCGAACCCGCTCTTCGTCTTGTCCTGTGTGCTTGACCAGGATTCCGGTGAGTACGCTGCGCAAGCGCACGATCTCTCTCGCGTGAATCTCGATGTCACTGGCTTGTCCGCGTGCACCGCCCAGAGGCTGGTGAATGAGGATCGATGAGTGGGGAAGAGCAGCTCGTTGGCCGGGCTCACCCGCCGCTAGCAAGACAGCGCCCATGCTCATGGCGCGACCGGCGCATAAGGTGGCAACAGGCGCATTGATGTAGTGCATCGTGTCGTAGATCGCGAGACCCGCAGCGACATCTCCGCCTGGACTGTTCACGTAGAGATGAATGGGCTTCTCGGGATCTTCTGACTCAAGGAAAAGTAACTGGGCGATGATCGCGTTAGCGACCTCGGACGTTACTTCAGTTCCCAGAAAGACGATGCGATCGAGCAGTAGGCGTGACCAGACGTCGAGGGCCCGTTCTCCTCGATGGGTTTGCTCATAGACATGAGGCAGCGGCAGCAGCGCATGGGGTGCAAAGTTATTCATCAGAGCGGTCCTAAGTCCCTTTTCTGCCGGATCACCCGGCAAAGCCTCCGATTTCTTACGGAGGATCAGCGCAACAGTTCTAGGGTGTCACGCACCCTGTAGCAAGCGGTATCGGTGGGTTCTTCGCGGTCTTTAGCCCTGGTCACCATGGTCGCGGTCGGGATCATGCCCATCATCATGGGACTGGGGCTCGATCTCAATGACGTTTGCTCGGTCAAGAATCAGATCCATGATTTGTTGCTCTCGCAATTGTTCTTTCATGCCTGCCATGGCGCCCTGGCGGGCGAGGAGTGCTTTTACTGCGGCGGGCTGCTGTCCCATCTCCGATGCGATTCGGCTCACGTGCTCTTCGATTTGCTCGTCGCTTACTTCGATCTCGGCAACTTCGCCGATGGCATCGAGAAGCATTGCCTGACGAATCATCTGGGCAGACTCATCCAGTAGTCCCTGCTGCCGATCTTCGGGCAACTCGTCAAGACGTACTGCAGGGATATCAAAGCCCTGTTGGCTGAGCTGGCGGAAGTTGCGAGCAAGACTGTCTTCAGCTTGAGCGCGTATCAGTCCGGGTGGCAACTCAAAGGGGTTGAGCTCGATGAGCTTATCAATGGCTTTGTTGGCGGCCTGACTCTTGACGTGCGCGCTCATTTGGTCCGTGAGCTTACTTCGGATGTCGGTTTTGAGTTCATCGAGGGAGTCGGAGTCGATGTCCTGCGCCAGCTCAGCCAACAGGGCTTTGATATCCCTGCAGTACGTCTTGACGATTTGCCCGAAGATCGCCAGCAGGGCCTACTGGACGAGTCCACCCAGGTGATTCGTCAGGCAATGCTTCTCGATGCCATCGGCGAAGTTGCCGAGAT
>Ga0163179_10001651_pt1 | contig 15655 bp, 8 predicted proteins | sample AtlANTMetagenome_FD_109643 | JGI IMG/M metagenome (GOLD analysis project Ga0163179, IMG submission 109643) | Marine eukaryotic phytoplankton communities from the Atlantic Ocean - Atlantic ANT 2 Metagenome | ecosystem: Environmental > Aquatic > Marine > Oceanic | place: North Atlantic Ocean... | reverse complement strand
CTCCCTGTCGTTTACGGCCGGGCGCGGAACGATGAGAACGGCAAGGAAGTAAGAGAAACAATCGAGGAGGCCCTTGCACGCGGCGATGCCCTGCGAAGGAAATGGGATGACGACCCCACCGCCGCCGATGCCGCGGGCTTGCCCTATGTGGGCCTGTCCCTGACGACGCAGCGCAAGCACATGACATGGATTAGCGCGCTGGTGACGCATCTCGAGGGAAACGATCCCGATCTAGCGCCAAAAGGTCTCAATTTCACGGCGGTCCGCAAGACCTTGGTCAATCCGAAGAAGCAAGGCGAGCGCCATTCGGTAAGAAACAAGCAGAAACGCAATAGCGGACGCCTGCCCTGGGACCGCGACGAGATTCGGCAGATGCTGGAAACCCCGGTTTGGTATGGCTGTGCCGGCCTGTGGAATCGCTTCGAGCCGGGTGATGAGGTGATCCATGACGGCAGTTACTGGGTGCTGCCGTTGCTAGTCTCGACGCTTGCCCGCTCCGATGAGATCGCTGGGCTGGCTGTCGCCGATGTGGTTCTCGATTGCGAGGTCCCCTATTTCCACATCCGTGAAACCAACCTGCGCCGGATCAAGACGGTATCTTCAACACGGAGAGTTCCGATCGCGCGGAAGGTGCTAGATCTTGGCTTTGCAGAATACGTGACGGCTATGAAACTGGCCGGCCATCGAGCTCTCTTTCCGGAATTCGACCACCCCTCGATGGACGCCGACAAGTGTTTCTACAAGGATCTTTTCGAACCCCTGCGCAAACTCGTGTTCCCGAATGGCACTTCTCGGAAGCGGGGCCGAAAGGACGTGGACGTTCCTTCTATTCGCACTCTGGGATTCAACATTCTCCGCGACAAGGAAGACGAGACCGAGCGGAAAGTGTTCAACAAGGACCATCGCCAGGGCCTCGGTGGTCACGAGCCAGGCGACACGACGAGCCGAATTTACGAGAATGACTTTGAACCCTGTGAGCTCGTCGAACTGGTCGAAGTGCTCGCAGAGTTGCTCCCTGATATCCCTAAGCGACCGCTTAACCTGAGGCCTGAAGAGTATCAGAAATTCGGCAAACCGCGCGGTCGCCGGAAAAAGCTAGTATGAGCAGGGGCTTTGCGCGGCTGCAATGAGCCTAATCGCGGTCATTAGACCAATCGCCAGCGGCTCCCGAAAGCGGTCAAAGCCGACAGACTTCGACGACGTCCGCTTACAGGGCATTTCAATCGGCTCCTGAATGTCGGAGATTGGGGGGTTAGCAGACATTCGCCTGCCAACTTCGGCGAGAAGAGAAGATGCGAAGCCCAGCACTAGCGGTCAGAAGCAGCGCCGGCAGAAAAACCCACATCGTTGGGATGGCTATATAGCTGAAGCGATCACAGGAAGATTGAGTATCGAAGCCCGGAGGCCAATCGGTCTGTGGAATTCCCAATAAGGAACAAATCTTTGCAAGGGGGGGAAAATCCGGAGTAAGAACCATGTCCAAGAGCGCCATCAACGATATTGAAATGATGGATAACGTCAGCGTGACGTTCGCCGCTTTAAATCGGAGGACGTTCCCTTTCCCGAATGCTGCGATCATGAGCCAGTAAAGAACGATCATTGTAACCGGGAACGCATATGCCTGTGGAAGAATACTTCTACCGAAGGAAACGGCCCAACTTGTTTCCTCCGGGGTCATAGCCGGAACCCGTGCTACGATTTCAGGGACAAGCACCCAATGCGCTCCAGCCAATACAAGCAACGGAAGCAATGTGATCGCCAAGCCAAACGCGGTCTGCCCTAGGCGATCGATTGTCATTGGCGAGATAAAGCGCTCCATAACAACCAACAAAGCCTATTTGACCAACGTCGGCAACGGCGTCGCAAGCCGACAGGCAGCTTTGATACAAACGTGACAAATAGCGGACAGTCTGCTCACGGCCCAAAAGCTGCCGTTGTGGAGAGAATGTCGCTGAATGACTGAAATGGGGCCGTCAGCAGTGAAGTTGTGCGAAATGCGCAGTGGGTAATTCACAGACCCGATGGCCAAAAGGTCATCGCGCTCGGCAACGCCACACCTATCGTTGATGCGAAAGGCTCCCAAGCTGGCGCAGTTCTTACAATTCGCGATGTGACAGCGACCCACAGGGCCCAAACGCTCGCGCGAGAGAACGAAGAAACTGTCCGAGCCTTCTTCGAGACCGCCGGGATTTACACAGCTGTGCTGGACCTCGGTGAAACGGATTTCACGATGGTGATGGGCAACGCCAGGATGGCAGCGGTATTCGGTCAGGAAACGCTGTGCGGACAATCAGGTCGAAGACTCATCGGCGGCGAGAACTTCAATTGGATACTCAAAAAGCTGAAGGAGGCGTCACAATCTTCGGCGCCGCTGATCATAGAGTATCCGTGGGACTTCGATGGAGCGCAGCGTGGGTATGTGGCGACCGTTACGCCAATGGAGGGCAACTCGAAGCGGGTGTTTATCGCATCCCTAGACATCACCGACAGGAAAGCCGCCGAGGAAGGACTGGCCACTGCGCTAAAAGCAAAGGATGCCTTGCTGTTCGAGGTCAATCACCGAGTGAAGAACAGCTTGCAGATCATAATTCCGCTGCTGATGCTACAAGAACGCGGGGCCTCGCCGGAGTTAGCATCGCATCTGCGAGAAGCAAGGGGCAGGGTGCAGACGGTCGCGAAGGTCCACGAACGCCTTTACGAGAGCAAGGCGCATACCAAGGTCGATATAGCCGAGTATCTGGAAGACTTACTCGTCAATGTCGTCAAGGCAGTTGGCTTCGACGAATGTAATGTCGAATACCAGTTTGAGCATCGCGGTGAACGCGTCCAGCTGGGTGTGGAGCACTCCGTTCCTCTTGCCCTGATAATCGTCGAAATGGCAATGAATGCGGCGAAATATGCCTTTCCGAACAAGGATCAGGGGACGGTCAGCGTCACGACCGAAGCTGGCGACGGTAAGTTGCTCGTCGAGGTTGCTGACGATGGGGTCGGAGCGGACCCCGATGCGTCGCCAGAAGGGTCCGGCCATGGCATGAAGATCGTCAGAGCTTTAACGGCGCAGCTCAAGGCGGACAGCGGCTATGTTGGCACTACGGAACGGACGAAATTCAGGATACGCATGCCGATCCCTTCTTGAATTGGATCCGACCGGCTACGTTGGAGCCCTGTGCCCACCACTGCGCCTCGCTAGAGTTCATCCCCCATTAGTCAGGCGGCCAGGCGCGCGTCGGTTCTGGATGCCTCACGGAATGACGGGGCCCAGATATACAGATTGACTTGGCTTATCCGCACGTTAACCGTGATTCCCCCCCCCCCGAGGACAACCATTGGTTGTTTCGGATCAAGCCCCGTCTTCCTCCTGGTTGGCGGGGCTTTTTCACTTACCGTTCCATGGTCCTTCCTGAGGAAGATCGACGAAGATTGAAATCGATCAGGGCCTCAGGCCCCTGAAGCCTCCAACAGCTCCATGAAGGTCCGGGCGGCATTGCGATCGTCTTCGCTCTCAAAAGTGGCGTCCAAGTCGGGCGCACTGCTCAACATGTGTAAGAGAGCCCACAGCGCAAACCTCTTGCCCGGATCCTGCTCAAGACCGAGATCGACCTGACACTTCTCGATTCCAGTCGAGAGGACATCGGGGTTAAGCTGCGAAAGGTTTGCTGGTAGCGAAGTAGCGTTGCAGTAGATCGTCGAGGTCCATGACAGGCCAGTAGCTTTCCGGTCCAGGATCGCCAATGGCCAAGGCGCCTACCGAATCGAGCTTGTTCGCTGAGTCGACCCGGGGACACATGGCCGTGACCCAGCCCTGCTCTGGTCGGTTGGCGAGGATTAAGAGGCCAGCAGGAGCTCCGCTACCGTGCGATTTGCCATGAGCCAGACCTCGCTTTGACAAGCTCGAAGATCTGCTGTCCCTCGCTCCAGAGTTCGGCGACTTCGGCGTGCCCCTCGGTGGCTATGATCTCAAGCGCCGCCAAGGGGCTACCACCCTCAAACTCGATTTCCTTCCCGGCGCAGACGTCATCGCCCTTCAGGTTCAACCTGAATGTTCGCATCGTTGCCCTACCCGGCGTTCCTACTCACTCTGAACCGAAAAGGGCCCCGCCGGAGGGCGGGGCCTAAGGTGAAGGCTTAGATGTGCTCCAAGCCCTTCGGGTCGCAGACGCAAAGCTAATACGAATCCGCGGTGATGATTGTAAGAATCGGACATCTGCGGCGAGGTCTACGTTGCGGTTTAGCAAGCGGCGCCAACACAGGCTTTTCACATTGATTCCTCGAGATGTATTTGGAATGGAGCCAGCACCGTGCAAAATACAAAGAAGAGCACCAAATTGAGAGCTTCGCAGAGGGATAAAATGTTTTAGTGTAAAACTAATTTGCTACACTGCTTTATATGCGCCAGGATACTTGGCCGGGCCGCTATGCAAAGGCAAACCCATGCAAAATTACGATACTGACATGACCGAGACCCTCATCACCCTCACCTCGGACATCGTCGCTGCACATGTGAGCAACAACAGCGTCGACGTAAGCGACGTCCCGACTCTGATCTCGAACGTCTATTCGGCGCTCGCCGATCTCGGCACCGGTAGCAATGGCGCGGAAGAAGTCCCCGACCCGGCGGTATCGATCCGTTCTTCCGTCAAGAAAGACCATCTCGTCTGCCTCGACTGCGGCAAGAAGATGAAGATGCTCAAGCGGCACCTATCGACCGAACACGACCTAACGCCCGACGAGTATCGCGCTCGCTGGAACCTATCCGCAGACTATCCAATGGTCGCAGCGGAGTATGCTGCAACTCGTCGTGATCTTGCGAAGAAGATCGGCTTGGGCCGTAAGCCTGGGCAGAAGCGAGGTCGGAAGAAAGCTAATGGAGATCAGTGAGGGCTGGTGCGCGCAACGAGTGCTAGGCGCATTAGATCGGCCAGGCCTTCCATTGGAAAGCGGAGCCGGAGACCAAGGCGATAGCCGCGTTTGGCGCATCGCAGCGTCAACTACATAGCTGATTTGCCGAAGTTGACATTCAGGCTCGCCGCGACCTGATCACGATCCTTCTGTTTGGTATTCTCCGACAATGAGGGCCAAGGAACAAGATTGTCGTGCACCTGCTTGGCATCATCCCTCACCCCATCCTGCGCGGGCATCCAACCGTCGAGCAAGCGTTCGGCGCACCAACGCTTATGCTCGACCTCAGCTAGTCGCTCTATCGTGGCAACATCCGCATTAGAACTCACCTTAAGCCGCTTGAAGTCAAAGAGCTTGATGGCGTCGTGGTCGGCCGCAGCGCGATTGGCATGGACATGGGTCTCTTCGATTTGGCTCCAATCCCTGTAGGCGGGCAAGCTCGCATCGGTTGCTTGGCTTTCCAGATACGCAAGGTGCTTCTGCGCTGCTGGCTTGTCTCGATCACGAGATACAAGCTTCCCAGCATGCCCTGAGAACGACGGTGTGATTGGCGACACAAAGGGAAAATCGCTTTCGTCGAACAGCTCGCATAGCGTGGTTCCGGACCGGATGACTGGCTGAACTTGCGTTGTCGAAGCTGGGCTTCGCCTGAGTTCGCTTGCGATGCGGAAACTTTCTCTCGTGGTCGCATCGTCGTTTCCCAAGTCGACGATCAACCGGGTCACGGTGCAATCTCCAAACAGTTCTCCAAGTGGGCAGCTGGGATTGATCGGAGACGTCGCAGACCCTGTTACCTCTTCGTAAAATTCTAGCGAAGCGCGGTGCAATTCCAGCCATTCGGTCCAGTCTGGTTCAAACGAAAATAGAAGCGAGATCTTCGGTGCGCCGAGCGATACCGACCAGTTCTGGCGTAGAACCAAGGACGCAATTTCTTCCAGGACCGCCGAATGCCCGACCAATCCTACGTGAACACGCTCTTGGCGAGCAGTATGGGCTTGAGCCACCAAATCGCTGTTTCCAAGCGCCGAGCGAACCGCCATCAGGTTCAGCGAAACCGGACGCAGTCTTGCCGTTTCTCGCTCAAGCAATCTGCCAGATTTTCGCAGAGCCCTTCGCATTTGCGGATGTTCGACTTGAAGCAGTATCTCCTCGTGGCGACTTGTCAGGTTTTTTCCAATCTCCATCGCATCCGCGATGTTTCTGACATCTTCTCCACGCCACACAATCACCCTCGAAGCACGCTCGGCGCCGCTCATGCGAAGTGAACTTGGGAGGCTATCGTCAATAAGGAAGACGCCCTGATGCATGAGGACTTCCTGCCGCGCAATTTCGGGTTCTGGTTCAGCAAGAACCACGACCTCACCTGCAGTAACAAGTTCGGTCGCCATCGCGTCCGCCCCTGCTTCATTGGCATAGATTACGACGTGTCCTGCAGCCCAAGGCAGCAGGTTCTTTGCTATACGGTGCCGACCCCAAACAAGCGCCGCCCACACCACGGCATATACCGGGATAGCTGCGCCGAAAAATCGGCCTAGCCAGAGAAAAGGGTGGTCGAGCAGCTCTGACTGCGCCCTGTTAATGTAGCTGTCCTGCGGAGCTAGGAATGTGAATGGGGCGTAAAAAGAGTCTGCAAGACGTGGGCCAACAGCAGTCTCCGGGCTTACTTGCCAAGCGCCCAAAGCTGTAAGCGAGAACCAACTCACGAGTAGCAATCCGAATATGGATGGTTTGCTGATCGTGCTCGCACTGCTCGGCCGCCCAATCCAGACTGCAAGACGCGCTATGCGGTTTGCTCGGCCATAATCGTGAGCCATTTTACCCCCCTGCCCCCTTCAACTTTAGGCAATGGCCTTCCTCTGTCCTTCGCGCGAGAAATTTCTCAGCGAGTAGGCGCGCAAAAATCTTACCACTTTCACGCTTCGATAGATCGTTTGCACAAGAGGGCATGATGCCGACCTGCCCATCGCCTTTGAGGTGCAACACTGGCAAACCGGCATCCGTCCCCACGCGCACAACATCGCCCGTTCCGCCGGGCCCTGCAGCCGGCATCCCGTCCCAAACAACAACAAGGCCGTCGCATCGGGCTACCATGGCATGAGCCAGAAGAAGATACGCCTCGGCACGGCGGCAATTTTCAGCTTCTATAACAGAAAGATAACGAGCACTGGCCGTGAGCCGATCAAATTCGTCGGCAATGCGCTTACAACTGATCTCGTCAGTGTTTTCGAGACCATCCAGCAAACCCTGGCGAAATTCTTCCTTGGGCATCGGGAGGCAATGCCACAACTCAATTTCAGGAAAGTGCTTTTCGAATTGCGCAGCAACCAAGAGGTCAGCACCCGCCGCCAAGCCATTGGCCAGAACGAATTTCTGGTCTTCGCCCAAATCGGCTAGCAGCGTTTCCCGAAGCGTCGCAATGATCGCCGGAAGGTCTGCGTGAACCGTAGCTTCAAGACTTGGTATGAGCTTGCGGTGACCTGCAAATCCGATGACACAGGCGTCCAATGGTGGCGGGGCCATCTTCAACGTCATGCGCCTCCGCCCCATTTGCGCAGCAATTCAGCCGCGCTTGCCGAACCTTGACTTGCGGCCCTCTTCATTAGGGCGATACCCGCCGCCTGCTGCTCTTGATCCGCGTTCGGTGCGAGAAACTGGCTCGCCGCAAAATTGACCGATCCAATTGGGTCGCCTTTCTGGTGGCTTTGTTGCGCGCTTCGCTGCGACTTCTTGTAAACCTCGCCTGGTTTGAACGTTGCAAGTGTGCGCCAGAAGTCTTCAATTCCTTCGGGTAGCCCAGCAATTGCCGCACGCTGGAATAGCGAGAGCGCTAATTCCGAAGAACTTTTACCAAATACGCCATCGAGCCACATCTTTCCCAGAATATGGGCAGCGTAAAAACTGCCCTCTTGCACAGCCACTTCCAAGTGCTCGCGCGCCTTGACCGCGTCCCCTCTCTGGACCGCCCCCATGGCAGCTAGGAACCGGCCTTGCCCCGGGGGCCTCCCCTCTTCACGGGCAGCTTTCGAGGCTTGTGAGTCGTGGGCTCTATCAGCCCCACTTCTCCTGATCGATTGGTCTCCTTGCGACGCATTCTGTTTCTCAGCCGGAGAGGCGTCTCGGTCGACCTCAGCCGCCGCAAGTATTGCCAGATCAGCAACAAAGGGATCGCTGTCGATATCGTGACCAGACGATCTGAGCTCCTCGAGCAGGCCCGGAAAAACAGCTGCCGCATCGAGCTGGCCGCACAACGCGAAGAAAATTAACCCTTCGACAAAGGCTGGCACGAGTTTGCCAAGATCCTTCTCGTTTGTTCGCAGGCTACGGCTCACAAGGTATTCGCTGAAAGACATATTGCCCTTCGCCTGGTGGAGCATCGCCGCAAGCCGATGAACGCCATATTCTGCCTGTTCATGCCGCCGTGAGTTCCGCCCAGCATCATCGAAAACTATACCTTCAAGAATCAAGTGCTCGGCTTCAGCCTTCTCGACGTTGCCCTGCCAAAGCAAGATCTCGATCTCGGCCGCACCATGTTCGAGGATTTGCAGGCGGTGGCGCTCCTTCGAGAACATCTTCCCGTTTGTCAGTGATGGCGCGGGCAACTTGGCAGCCAACTCGGTTAGGCCCATGCGGTGGAGAAACAGGCGCTCTGCCGCGACATAAGTCGTCGTCCCGGTGCGGCCACGCTCTCCAGAACCGTTGAAGCGGATCACCTGAAGGAGTTCCTCAGCTCGGACCAAGATCGATCCTTCGCCACCATGCTCGATCGCATCAATGATGCGGTATCCACTTGGGAAGAGAACGACATCAGGTTGCTGCCCCTGCGCCGCGTCGAGCGTATCGATTACGATCCGGTCGGATTGAAGTTGCACGCAGAACTGGTCGAAATCGAGCCGGTAATCGATATCTTGGTGCGAAGACAGCGACCACCGCAGGCCCCCTTCGCTGGCTCCGTGGATTTTCTCCATTGTCTCGCGCAAAGGCACTGGCAGCCTTATCTGTTTCTCGGCTGGGCCGATGTCGATCTTCATCGCCTCTTCGTCAAAACCGACGAGCCTGGGGCCAGATTCGTCGTGGAAAAGGAAGCCGCTGGGAGCAGGGATTGCTGGTCCGCTGAATGGCAACAGGGATTGAGACAAGACACCGCGATGCGAACAGAATGCAATCGCCATCAGCTGCCGAGAAGATCCTGTTCCTCCCTGATTGACCAGCGCCAACCCCACTCCGACATTACTGAGCCAGGCCACCTGCTGGATTGATCCCTTGTTGCCTTCGGGCAGCAATGAAGCGAGGTCGAACAGCGGGATGCAGTCGAGGTTCGCCAAGAGCGAACTTCGAGGGATCATCCGCTCGACGCCTTGCCCGAACACGGCCATAATCGCGCCGCGGTCGACGATGAGCCGATGGACTTCTTCTTTAACGGGCAGCTTGCCAGTCGGAAAGTTCCCGTTGCCAAGCGTCGCGCCGATAAGATGGCTGCCATCGCTCGCAATGTAGGCAAGATTAGGAAAATAAGGTCCCAGATCCGGATCGGCTGAAGTGACCATTTGGGTCAGGGTGGTAGCTAAAGGCATCCACCACCGTCCCGCTTCATGACCAGAGTCGGACAACGCGACCCTTGCCGGTGTCCCGCTGTAGCTCAAAACCATGTCGCCGAGCGTCTGCCAATGGCTGAATGGACGATCAAGCGATGGCAACATCGCCTCCATCGATCCCGGCGCTGCAGGGGGCTTTGGCTTCCAAGCACCCCTCTGCGCCGAAACGAGCGCCAGTTCACCTTCGGTCTCACGGTAATGTGAAAACTCTACAGTGGGATCAGCTGGGTCGGGCTTCTGTATGACCAGCTCGCCATTTGCCAGGAGTGCGCCATTTCCGCGGTGAAGAATGCCAGTTGCGCCATCAGCATCGACGCTCTCGCCAAGCCAGGAGACTGTTTCGGCCGCATTCCAGAACGCGGCCCTGCCGTCGGGCGAGCGGATGAGGGCGCGCCCCTCGCCGAGATCGATGCAATCGCTCACCCTAGGAAGCAGGTGATCCAGCGAAACCGGCCTCGCTCCGTCGACAGTATGGAGCTCAGGGCGCTCCGCATTGATGAGGATGGCCGCATCCTTGCCAATCGTCACGCCAGGTCGCAGCGCGAATGCGAGACCATCGCCCGACTCCTGCTCCAACGCTTGTCCGGTCGAGAGATCGAGAATGGTCGAGCCATCGGCACACCAGGCCAGAATCTTGTGTCCCAGGGCTACGACGCCTCGCGCCATACTTGAGTCACACTTGCGGAAATAACCCTTGCCAACCAGACCTTCCCAGTGCGCGGCGCGGCCCATTGTTAAGCTCTCGAGATTGAGGATCGAGGTCTCCACGATTGATCGATTGACGACCCGGCTCGTGAAAATCCGCGTGTCGTCGAGCTGATCTGCGCCACCGATCATGGTCGCCTTGGCGAGAATCTCGGGGTGCGAGCCGTCGAGCTTTATTCGTGCAACGCCGCCACCTTGTGACACCAACACGAAGCTATCGCCATCCGGTCGCACGAAGCGGGGCCACCACTCGGGCGCGGTCGCCTGATTCAAGACCATAATTGGTTTGCACTGACTGACTGACCAGACAACCAGCGAAACGAGGCCATGAAAAACAATCAGGTCGGAATTAAGCGCGACGATGTCGCTGCGCAGGTTGAAACTGTTGATGCGGCCCTGGTCGAGCAAACTGGTTGCCAGTTTATCTGAAGGCCATGGCCGGGATCGTTGCATGCCCGTATTGCTTATGGCGAACGCCTCGACATTCTCCATCGTCACCGGCGTGAGGCTCTGTCTCTCACCCATTCCGTCCCAGACGGAAATCTGCAGGGGATCGCCGCCAATTGCGAGAACACCACCGCCGGCGAGCCCCACCACCATGCGAAGTCGACCTTCCGTTCCGAAATCCAGGCGCTTGAGCTCGCGTGCTCCCGGAACCGAAGTCAGTGAAATCTGACCATCCTTGCCCCAGGCAAGAATTCGCCCAGTTTCGCCCACCCGCTCTAGACCCTCGATCATTTCGTGCCCAGAAAGACGCGCGCGGAGTTGTCCGTCGTGCGCATCAACGATTGCGAGCGAACCATCCGCTTGGCCGGTGATGAGGTTGTCACCGACCGCCACGGCGTAATTCCGTTGCTGATGCAGGGTGGCATCTAGAATTGCGAGACCAGGAACGCGAGGGGTCCGCAACAGCAAGCGCGTGTTCGCGGCGCCCCATCCAGGTGATGCGTAATGGGAGCGAAGAGGGTTGCTGTCGAATTCGCGCGCGATCCGCTGGGCCACAAAGGCACGCCGCTCCTGCACCTCGGCAAGCCGCGCAAGATTGTGACGTTCTTGCCTGACTAGCCTTGCGAAGGCCTCGAGTATCTCCGAACCCAGCCAATCATTCGCCCGAGCCAGCCCAATCTCCTCGAGCGTATCGCCTATAGTCTCGCTACCAGTTTTAGACGCGGCAAAAGCCGGCTGCGCGACCAATCTCTCGACTTGCTGTTGTGAGCCGCAAGCAATCGCCTGGTAGAGGACTTCTGAAAGCAGATGCCGTGTCGCATTGCTCAGATCAGCGAGGGATGAAAACTGCTCGGCGTAGAGTGTTGCGAGGCGCTCGCGCGCCTCGCCAAGCCGCAAGGGAGGCAATTGTTTTGCTATCGCGCTCTTCAGCGCGGTGTGGATCAGAGCGAAATGCAATTCGCCATCGACCTGGCTTGCTTCGAGCACTCCATCGATTGATCCCATGAGTCTGCTAAAGGCCGTCCGCGGTAACTCGGCGATGTCGCCCGCATCGGGAAAAGCGCCTCGAAGCCAAGCCAACACGTCATGATTGCCCTTTACCGCATCGAACAATGCGCGTTCGGGAACGCTTCGACGGCAGCACACCAGGACTGCCATGATCGTTTCCACGAGCGGGCGACCGTGACCCTCTCCCTTGTCGAGATGCTCGAGCCAGTGAGCCGTCCAGGCTGATAGTGTTGACGTGAAGCGGGGGAGTTCAGCCTCAGCAGGGACCGTCCGCCCAATCGTCGCGGCGAGGCGGGTAGCAACGGCCTTCCCATCCATTTGATCGAGGCCTTCGAGAATGCTAGCCCACTGCCCGTCTTGAAGCTGACGCCCCGCCGAGCGGAGGTTGAGGTCGATGGCGGAGCGGGTTTCGGAGGCGCTCAATTCGGGTAGATCAAGCAGGTTCTCGGCCCCAAAGACGTCCTCAAAACTGCTGCGAAGCGCAGGCGCACTCGTGGAAACGATCAAGGTCAGGCCCTCGCCTGCCGACAAAGGTATCCAAGAGACCGCCTCGGCACTATCGCGCCAATCGCATTCATCGATACCGTCGACAAACAGTGTGAGCACGCGATCTCGTGGTTGAGCAAGGTATTCGCGCAGCCCCTCGGCACTCGGCCCCTTCCCTGCAGAAGCACGCTCGTCTGAAATCGGGCCTTCTGCGCCCAAGGTGTCCCAAACCAATTCTAGGAATGTTTGAAGATCGAGCCGCTGGCGCTCGCGGCCTGGACGCAGAACAAGACACTCCCCCCCGTTATCGGAAATGCGCGCGGCGAGCTGATTGACCAGCACGCTCTTTCCGCACCCGCTCGAGCCGTAAAGCATCCGTGGTCGGCGGTCCGTGGCCTCCATAGCTTTTTGAACCGGCGCAAGGCATTCGCGCTGAACCATCGGCACGTCACCAGCAAGACCCGGCCGCGCGCGATCGTGAAAGGATTTTGTTTCCTCACTCTCGTCAGCTGCAGCTCGCAGAAGCTTTTCGCGAGCCCATTCAGCAAACTTGGTGCGATAGGCTTTGTCCTTCGGACCATTGCGGACAAGATGCTCAAGCGTCACCCCTGCATCGCGGAATGCATTCGAGACATGCATTTCCCATTCTTCGCCGCCTCCGTTTCCTTTTGGGTTCGCGCTGGAGGTGAGGTGAGAGAAAAATGTGCCTCTTTCCTCGCGCCACATGGCGGCAAGCCGCTTCGGATCACTTTCCACTAGGTCGAGACCAAGCTCGACCTCCTTGATCGTGACCGGAGTGAGGAAGTCGCGCACCAGATCTTCCGGTAGTCGTCCGCGATTGTCTGCAACGAGGTTGCACAGTTTCTCTTCGGCACGCTCCCAGGTATCTCCGTCTGGGGCCTCAAAATTCCTTCGGCTTCGCAGCACGTAAGACGGTTCGCGAAAATTCTGGTCGGGAGTGTAAAGGCGCGCAATGAGCTCACTTCCGCCCGCGTCTTGAGAAAGGGCATTGAGCAGCACCTCATAGCGGTCCCGCGAAAGAACCCGGGGGCAGGGCTTCCATCCTGCCCGCGTGCTGCCGAGATACATAAAAAACGGACGAGCGCCCGAAACGGCGCTTCGTCGAATCTCATTCAAACAAATATCGACGGCAAAGTTATCGAGGCCCGCTTCTCGAGACACACCCCAGCGTAGGTCGAGTAGATCGATGCGGCGTCCTTTAGCTGCCAATGCCGCGTTTATTTCAGGGACGATCTCGAGGTTTAAAGTTTCGCGTTCCCAAACAAAATCCGAAAAGGTCGAGCTCAAGAAAACGCGACTGACATTCATTCTTGCGGCCTTTCTTCTCCGCTAAGGGAGTATGGGCTTGGGTTGGTTTTCAAAAGTGATTTCTTTGGTCGAGACAGCGGTCGTAGAGTGACCTATCGATTTCTATCCACTGTGTGCGATCCACGCCTCGATTGAATGTCGACTTGGGGCCGACTGGAAAGGCACTCGCGATTGCGAACTCACTTTGTCGCTCGGCCGCGATCGCTTCGAGTTCAGGGATCGCTTCGTTGAGATCCTGGTCTTGGGAATAGATGATCGCCGCCTCGAGTTCGCCGCGTCGCGCCATTCGGACAAGATCCAGAGCAATACGAATATCGATCCCCTTCTCTTCGGGCTCGATGAAAGTTTCGATCTTCCCTTCGTCGTCGTAGGAAAATCGTTCGCGATAGCGCAGCGGTCTGGTGGTGACATGCACCCCATCAGCCCGCATTGCGGCGATTTTGTTTTCCCAAAAGGTGTGCCAGCGCGGTTGGTGTTTCGCAGCTGGAATCCCTGTATAGAAGTAGATCGCCCCGGGTTGGAAACCGCCTCGGAGTGAAACCTCTCTATGGAGCGCGACGGGATCGAAGTTTGGTTCGCGGTGTCCGAAGACACGCTTGGCCCGCCTGAAAAGGTTCTGTCCATCGAAAAAGCCAAGAGCGGTTGGGGGCCTCCCCTCCGGCGTCGTCATTGATCACTATCCCAATCGGGTTCACCAATGTCGTCGGGCAGCGAAAATGCGGGGCCGGAAAGGTCGAACTTCTTCGTATTCTCACGACTTAAATGCGGTCGGCTATAGCGCCGGAAAAGTCGCCACCTTTCCCTTTCCGCAAGCGTCTCTCGATCGACTTTTTCGTAAAACCGATTATCGTCGAATTGACCCGCGAAAGCCGGATCGAAGAGGTAATTAGGCTTCCGCGCTATAACCGGTTGGTCGCCAGCTAGCGCCAAAACCATCTCTTCCGCTTCAAGATCCTGCAAGACGCGCCAATCGTAATACCCGGTCAATTCCGCACCGTCACGCGCAACAGAAGCATTGGCAAATCCGAAGGCCTGCACGACCTCGCAATTGTTGACCATGGTTTGCCAGTCCCTTGGATAGAGCATCTTGAGCTGACTGAGGTCCTGCCAAAAGCTCCATGTTCTGAGGCCATATCCGCGCAGAAGAGTGATCGCCTGACGGAGCTGCTTCAGCGGGCCAAGCTGCGCCGCTTCGTCGAGGATGAACAAGGTCGGTAGTTCAGGCCTCTGGCTTCTGCGGGTAATGGCACTGACCATCGTCCCGACCCAAAGCCTCAAAAGCTTGCCATGGCTCTCGAGTTTCTCAGGAGGCACCACGATATAGATCGAGAGGGGATCGCCACGAGTGATCGCTTCAAGATCGATGGACGACTGGCCTAGAGTTTGCTGAGCCCCCGCGCTCCGTAGGAAATCGCTATGGGACTGTGCGGTCGAGAGGATTGATGCCCAAACTTTGCCCTCGGCCGTATCCTTAATCGCTGCGCCTTTCCTGACCGTGGCATCGGCACTCTTCGCGATCTCTTTAAAGGTGAAGTCCATGTCCTCGTTGGACTGGTTTAGTAGATGGTGAACCTCCGTGAGATTTCGTAGAATGGGTGGTCGGGCCACGGCGACGTGCAGGATCATGGTCGCAAGAAGGGACCGGGCACGGTTGTCCCAAAAGGGGTCGCGCGTGCTCGTTTCGGTAACGAGCAATTCCGCAAGCTGAGCAGCATCGTCAATTGCATCGGGAGATGCACGATCAATCAAGTCTAGAGGATTGAGATTATCGGTCTCATTGGCCACAATACCAAACGGGTCAAGAACTGCGACTTTCTGGCCCATCTCGCGTCTACGGCGTGCAGTAACTTGATAGTTCTCGCCTTTTGGATCGATTACGATCACGGGGCCGCGATAACGAAGCAATGCGGGGATGATGCATCCCACTCCCTTACCCGCGCCAGTCCGCGCGAGGGTTATCAAATGTCCGTCGCCTGTGTGAAGGATTGGCTCGAGTAGCTCTTGGCCTCCCACTTGGTCTTCGATCGCATCTCCGAAACGAAAGCCCATAACAGGTTTGTGCCGCTCTTCTTCGAGCGAATAGCCGATTAGAAGTCCGTTATCGGCAAGCTTTGACGGTAATGACGGAGGATCTTCATCATCATTCGACTTTTCGAATTCAATCTCTCGCTCGCCCACGCTCAGACCCT
>Ga0163179_10001649_pt1 | contig 15665 bp, 17 predicted proteins | sample AtlANTMetagenome_FD_109643 | JGI IMG/M metagenome (GOLD analysis project Ga0163179, IMG submission 109643) | Marine eukaryotic phytoplankton communities from the Atlantic Ocean - Atlantic ANT 2 Metagenome | ecosystem: Environmental > Aquatic > Marine > Oceanic | place: North Atlantic Ocean... | reverse complement strand
TCAAAATACATTTCAAGTAAATATGAATCATCAAATCTACTAGATGTATCTTCTCCTAAAACTAAATCTCTATTTACAAGTGTACGAGGTAGATAGTAAATATCTTGACCATATATCTTTAGGCCTTCAATAATTAAATCTTCATGTAATCTCTTTTCAGAGTCGTTACCTATACCTCTGCCGGCTTGAAAATAGTGGTTAACTGCCATGTCATTTTATCCAATCATCATTGCTGGATTTAATTCATACGAGCTTCTGATTTCTTGTTCTAATTTATCAACATCTTGAAGCGCTTCTGAATAAATTTGTTGACCGTTTAGTGTCACACCACCTATCATCTGCACTCCACCAAATTTTGATAGATTAGCACCCCATTGTTTTTTAAACAAAGCGGTTACATATCTTTTTAAGAATATATCATCAAATACATCTGAATGAGTTTCTGGATCCATTTTTCTATATGCTTCAATTACAATATACTCACCTACTCCTAAATCATTTTTCCAATCCATGTCAATGAATAATCTATTATCGTGTTGATTAAATCTCAATGGTTTTTCTCCCACCAAGATATGGTCTAAAAAGTCTAAATGTCTCAATACAACATCATAGTTGATAATACTTGTAGATGAAAAATCATACAAGTCATTTAATCTCATTTGATATCTTACATCAAACAAATTCATGTTTGACTTATTTGAGAACGGAAATATATTGATTACTGATATAACACTTTCAGGTACAACTATAAAGTTGTTACCCTCTTTCCATGATGTAGTAACGCCATTCTTCGTTATACTTTCCGAAGAATCTGCCGTCATTCTAGTTCTATCAGCTTCTGTTAATTGATACTTTAAATATGCTCGTTGTACACCATCATAATGATATTGTGAAAAATACTGTAACGCTTCGTCAATTCTATCTTCTAATTGGTCGTCATCAGCATTAATCTCAATTACAGGCTTACCTAACGCTCTTAAAGCATATTGTTTTAAATTCTCTCTACTTGCTGGTTTTGCCATAATTGTTACCTTTTCTGGTATATTTATAAGAATTATTTAATGATAGGGAAGAGATTATCGGAACAAAACAATTTAATGTCTTCTTCAGGTAAACCAAGGGATTGCATAACTCTAGGTGTATGTGGATTCATTTGTTGATGTTTACAGTAGTAATTTTGCGCTTCTCTAACATCTTCCGGCTTACTATCGTCATGGAATTCTATTATTCTATCAAGATAAAAAGACAAATTATTCTCAACTAAAAGACATATATCATTTAACTCTTTTTCTTCTCTAATATTACCAGCGGCTATCATATGAGGACTAAAAATTTTTAATGCCCAATCAGGCAATTCTCTAGGTTTAGAAGGTTTATATTTTGATACTAAATCACCGAAAGCATTTACCATTCGGTGGTCTTTTTTAAGTAAAGGTGAAAAATCGTGAAACGCACCAGTAACTTTCTTTTCGCCTGCAATAATATCCCAACCAAAAATAGGTCCACCATTTGTCAATCCTGGAAAGACACAGACATGTTGCATCCATAATCCTTTTTCTTCTCTTACATCAACTACATCAACATGAGCTCTTCTTACGCCTTGATTTGACCATGTTCTATTAGTCCAATTATCGTTGTTGAATCTATCCATACCAGGTTCATTATATTCATCTAAATAAAAATTTAACTTTTGTATTATAGTTTCGCTATTTCTTATTAGTCTATCCCAAATCATTAATCTTTACCTTCCATTGTAGTACCTTTAAAGGGGTCGTTTTCTGTATCTCTATAACTTAAATCGTGTAACTCTTTCATTTCTTTAAATAGTTTAGTTGCACTTTCAAAACAGAAAGTAGCTTCTGGTAAGACAGAATGTTCATATACATTTAAATATGAATTGATAGTCTCTCTTACAATTCTTTTGTAATCTCCAACCTCTTGATGTTTAAATTTATAATATCTATTAGGACCTGGAGTTTTTCTCATAATCATTTGACCACCAGATAAATCTCCTAAATGTCGTACATATATATGAGCATACAGTTTCATAGCCTCATCTTGTATAGATTCAATATGAGCAATATAATCTTTTGTACTTTGTGTGATTTCTGGCGTATCTATTTTAAAAGAATTATAATCATATAATATATGTTCAGCTCTTAATAAACCAGGTGTATCTCTAAACAATGAGTTATGTAATCCATATTTTTCTAATACAGAATAACATTGAAGTTGATTGTATAGATATGTCGCATATAGTTTTTCATCTATATTACCAGACATTAATATTCTCACAAATGCCTGTCTTTCGGCGTCTTTGTGATGTTGCATAGTTAATTCTTTAATGTCAAGCATATAACATAACTCCTGATATGGCGACTAGCAATAATGCCCAACCACCTAATAGTTTACCGTAATAAGATAGACTTGTTCCAAAATACATCTTACCAATCGCTACGCATTTATGCATAGGTGATAATATATATCCAGCAAAGTCAACTGCAAAAAACCATGGTAGATATGCAAGTCCATATAAACTAGTTAGTATTACCATGATAGCACCAAATCTACTTGATGAACCTAGTATCCATGCAAAACCAAATGCTAGTAATGATATAGCACCAAATCCTACTGGACTATTCATATCAACACCTGTACTACCTATAAACTCTTTAATCTCACCAGTATATAATCTTGTTGTATTTGCAAGTAAGATAATAACAGCTACCCATGCTACAATCTTCCAATCTACATAACTTAATAATTTTTTGTAATTAAATGTTTGAGTAACAATCGCATAATACAATGTAAGTAATCCAAATGCCCATAAGAAATTTACACCTGCAATTACAGCACTAACACCCATAATATAAGGGAATACATATCTTGTAATTCTACTTACTTTGATTTTCTTTTTAGTATCTACTAATTCTATATCACTATCTTTTACCATAAAGATTAGATACCAAAGTATGTAAGAAAATGTAGCTACAATTAACGGCCACATAATACCTAGAAAGGCAGTATAAGATAAACCAAAGGCAGCCATTGGTAAGATAACGGTCTTTTCTATAGGCGACCAGAAATAATAATGATGAGAAGACATGAAATCAATAGGTCCAAACTTCTCTCTTTTCTTTTTATCTTTTGGTGCCATTGTATCTAACAAACCTGCCGATACAGTTACACGACCTTTGATAGGTAATACACCTGTCATTGCACTAAACAAGGCTACAATAGCTCTGTTACTTTTAATACTTCTTTTTAGAAATGCAAATACATCACTAAACAAATTGTTTTCTTTTATCATACCCGCTATCATCATCACAAAGACAATAAGAAACAAATAGACCTGTCCTTTTAAAATAAATTCTATCATGTTAAAAATAGTTAAAGTTTATATTAACTCTCCTCGGTTGATTAGTGGTGTTGGTACTACAATGTGGTTTTGAAGCGTCAAACAATAACATTCTATTTGCGACACTTTGTATTTTAGTACCGTCTTCTAATTTAGTATAACCATCACAAGTGTTTATACTTAACACAGCACCATTATTATAATAATTATAGTCTGTATGTAATTCGTGTTCTCTCAACTTATCATCTTTTAAATAACTGTTTATCTTAACTCTTATCATAGATTTGATATCTAGTTTCTTATATACACTCTTCATTATAGTTTCATAATGAGGAGAAGATGGTATAGTATCTTCGTATAATATATGTAGATAGTAAGAAAAATTATCCGATTTATCTTTATCTAAACCTGTTTCTCTATAAGAGTCCATATAAAACCATGGAAAAGGTTCATTCATAATTAAGTTGTGAATAAAAATAAAATCTTCTTTATCTAAAAAATCATCAATTACTTTATGCATGTTATAATCCTATATTAAAAGAAATGGCTATCTTCTCGCCCTTTGGTTGTAATTTGTTTCCGTGTAATGTATCGCTTTTGAACATAAGTAAGTTACCTGCCTTACAATCCATATTTACATCTTTTTGATTGTATATATTTGGAGATTTAACTTCTATATGATTCGGATAATAATATGACTGGTCATAAAAAGTTATCGCTGATTTCTCTGGTGCCTTTATATAATAAACACCTGATACTAAACAAAATCCGTGGTGGTGAGGAAATAAAAAATCATTTTCATCACTAATATTAAACCACATTTCATTGTATTTACACTTGTCAATATATGAATCACTATATTGAAGATGTGTTAAAAAGTTTATAGCTTTCTGATAAATAAAATCAGTTAAAAATTTTATCTCTTGTTTTTCAAATAAATTGGTATCTAAATGAAATGTTGAATCTACATTTTGAGTAGGTGTTCTTTTATGACCTGTCTTTTCTAATTCTTCTTTTAGAAAACCCTCTATAAATCCTAGTTTATCTGTAAAGACATTTTCCATTTGGATTAGAGGCCTTGGAAATAAATTTAATAGTCTTTCTTTAAGCATAATATAACTCTCAATCTAAAAATAATTAATATTAATATTCATTCTTGTTTTAGTATCTGAACAAGATGTACTACAATGCTGTTCAGACGGGTCAAAAAATATAATTCTGTTTGCCACACTTGGTATTTTTTCGTCACCTATTTTAGTATAACCATCACAGGTATTTAGGCTATATAAGGCACCCTTATGTGGAAAGGGATAGTCTGTATGACTAGCATGTTCTTTTACACCTAGACCTTGATTTAAATAAAGATTTGCTTTTGCTCTAATCAAAGCTTTAGGGTCTACCTTTTTTAATAATGGAAATATTAATTCAAAGAAACTGCTTTGTTGTAATGATGTTTGATTATAAAATACATGACATAGATAGAAAAAAATATCTTTATCTTTTTGTTCTATAGTAATCTTATCTGCAAGGTGCCAATCAAAACCAGTATCAGACATCACCTCTAAAATTCTTTTGTAATCTTCTTCGGGTAAAAAGTTATCTATAATTTTCATTTCAAGTCCTCATAGTTATCAGGATTTCTTATATACAATCTTTTACCATGTATATCTTCTTTATAGTCTAATGTTTTAAATTTAATTTCTTGATATATTTCATCAGCAATAAGCCATCTAGGCATTTTTGGTCCTTTGACATCCATCAACCAATCAAAAGGATTTCTTCTATTACTAAAAGACCAATAGTATTCATATTTAAAAGGAGATTTTTTAAGAATACAATATCTTAAACCACCACCTCTTTTAAATTCGTTAATAACTTCCCATTGTGCGTCATTGGTTGTCCTAATTATATGTGGTATTCCAGGTTGTTCACCATATCTGCGAAACTTATTATCCATGTTAAATTATCAGGTGATTGCTATTTTCAGGCTCACCCATTTCTCCCTTAATAAATGTGTTAAATGATATTGTAGTCCTATCTTTGTTACTTTTATTCTTATCAACATCATGTACCATAGATGAAGGAAATATAACCAATCGGCCAACTTCATTCATCACTCCTACTTTTGTAGCTGTAAATGCGTTACTACCTGTTTCGTTTTCATAAAAAGCAAAATTACCAAAAGATGTTCTATCATCATATCTATAAAAGAAAGTAGGACATGTATCTCCTTCAACATAGTATATACAACTAAAAATACTATTAGGGTGCATGTGTGTATGATGATATGAATTTGGTGGATTTTTATTCATCCAAGATTGTGTAATATAAAAACTTGTTCTATCACTAGCACCTAATTGTTTAGCAAACGCCGTAACATTAAGTAAACACCAATGTTTAAAGTCTTTCATAGACTCATCATTCATTATATCTTTTCTAGTAGTTAAAAAATTATTACCTTTATTTTCTCTAACTTCTAGTGTTTTTAAATAGTGTAATTGTTTGTCTGTTAACTTGTATAAGTTATCAGATTTATATACAGGTGTTGCAAATACAGCGTCTATCATGTAAAGTACCTCTTATATATTTTACTAGCCAGTTGTCTTGTAGGTCCAAAAGAAAAAGTTTTTATGTATTTTTGCATATCAACCCACTTTATATCTTTATCGTTAGCTGTTCTAACTTCAAAGTTAAAAGTTTTTTCAGATAAAGGTATAATATGCATTAAAGGTGTGCCTGCTTTTATCAATCTTTCACCACTCTCAACATTCCAATTCATTTGTATATTTATCTCACTTGATTGACTAGGGTCTAATAGACCAGTTGTTGACTCATAATCATAATGGTCAGGATAATTTAAAGGTAAACATAAAAGTTTTAGACCCTCTGGAACAATTACATTCCAAGGTGTATTAATTTTTACTATGCTATTGATTGTACCTTTTCTTTTAGGTATAAAACTTGTAATTTTTTCATTGTGGGTATCAATAAATTTTATATCACTTAAAGCACCAAAATTTTTATCTGGTACTTCCCATGAAAATCCTGGTTTATTCTTTTCAGTTTTTATATTTACATCATACCACATAGGTACGATATAACCTGTTTTAAATAAATCAAATATACCAGGACAATATGATACATGGGTAAAACGACCAGTATCATAGTGAAAATCTTTTTTATTTTTTCTTTCTGATAAATCTTTTATTGCTGATTTAGTCCAATCAGGTTTATAATTCTTGGCTTCTATAATAGGAAATGCTTCTGCTACGCCAGGTATTGTACTAAAAAATTCTATTGTTTTCATACTTTATTCAAGACAAAAATGCCTAATCCATTCCAATAATCAGTAGGGTCTTCACCCTTTGTAAATAACTCTTCTTTAAATAATACTTTATAACCTAGTTTATCTAACGACTTCTCTGTACCTGTTCTTACTTGCAACCAATTCCAGTCATCAATAATTAAACAGAAAGTATTATCAATCTTACTATTATATTTAGTCAAGAAATTAAAGTGAGCTTCCTCGGTGTGTTCGCCATCATAGAGTACAACATTTGATTTTACAGGTATCTTGCTCAAAGACTCCGCCGAGTCCGAGTCCGTTATAGTTACGGATTTACCACCAGTATATGGTCTAATATTTTTTAAGAACACTTGTTTAGTATCTTGGTTCTCTGCGTTTATATCAACATCTCTCATAGGAACATTATGCGTATCTGACCAGTTATCAACAGCATTTGCAATTATATTATTACCTTGCAAAGCAGAGGCAAACATAGCACCTTGATATACACCAACTTCCAGATACTTACAATCTGGTACTTCACACATATTATTAATAAAGTGTTTTACTTTGTGAGATGTAAGTCCAGGTATATCTAATACTGTTTGAGATAGTTTTGATTCTTCGTTATTAGACTTGACTAATGCATTTTTAACGGCGTCTAACATAACCTTTTCATTATTCTTCATTGTTATTTTATCACATACATTGCAATCCCAACAATCAAACTTACAATTTCTAATAGTTGTCTTCCATACATCAACTCTTTTTTGTGCAAATTGATTATCTCTTATAAAGTTTTCATAATCAGTATATAATATCTCGTCACCTCTATCAAACTTTTCTATGATTTTCATAGTCTCAAATAAACGAGAAACACTTTCACGACCATGCATTTTTACCACATCTATGTAACCTAACAATCTATCCCACTCATCTCTAAATGGTGGAAAGTTTGCTATTCGCCAATGATATGCTGGGTCTTGTTCTTCCCATTTAGGACATGAGAAGTAACTTATAGCTGTTTGAAAGTAAGTAGGTTGATTACCTTTGCTTCTTGTATTGTTATATAAAAAGTGTTCGTCTTGTACAGGACAGTTTCCCCAACAGCCCTCATTTGCCAGTAAGCTATACTTGACATCAACGCCAAGTTTATCCTTGCAATACTTTTTCACATCTTGCATACGCTTCAAAGTATCTTCATCTCTCATTAAATCTCTATCAAAGTTTATGTAATGAAATCCTGCCTCAACTTGCTTTATAACTTCATTAGCTCTTTGTGTATTTCGTAATATTGTATTCTTTATCATCACATCTGGATATGCCTTTTGAAAACGGCCTGTTAACATCCAAAGAGTGTGAGGTATTGTAACTATACGGACTCCCTTATCGTATAGTTTTTTAAAATGTGTGATTAGTAGTGTAAGATTTTCTTCGGTAGGTGGTACTTCTATATTATTAAAAGTAGCAGACAAAGGAATGCCTGTAATCTTTGGTATGATAAAGGCATTATCGTTAATTAAATCAAATTGACTTTCATTGAAGATATCTCCCATTGCGTCTTGCGTGAACGGAGGTATACGACTTGTAAAATATACATCATAGATTAGATGTTTATATTTTTTAAGAAAATTTAGGAAATAATCAAACTGGTCTGGTGATAATTTCGGATTTAGGGGTATACTAAACATAAATTCATAATATAAAACAGCAGTTACTAAAAATTACTAAAACTGAATTTTAGAAGCTGGAGCGCCTAATGAAGAGTCTTCAGCTAGTTGCTCTGTACTAGCAGTTAAACCTAATTTTTCGTGTCTCCACTTATGTGCTTTAGCAATAGTGTCTAATGCGTCAACTTCATCCTCTAAAACTTTTTGTTCAGCTAATTTAGTAGCGACAGCAGAATTATAAGTTGTAACTTTAGTATTAATTTTTGATACTAATGCTGAAACTGTAATTCCTCTAGCAGTTGCCATTGTAGTTAACATTGGTGTACTTGCTGTATTGTCGGCTGTCCATGCAGCTGCTTCATCTTTTTGTTGTTCAAATGACAATTGTTCTAAATCGCCAACTCTTGCACTTACGATATCTTTTGCTTTATCGTTAAATCTATCTCTAATATATTTTTTGAAAAGAATTTTGTTAAATGAAAGACCTGAAGCAATATCATCAGCAGTCAAATCATATCTTGTACTAGAAGGAACATCTTCGTCTGATTCTATTTCAGGAAAATCATCTGTAATAGCGTTACCTGTTTTTATCTTTACATAACCTCTGTATGCGTCTGAAAATATAGCTGATTTAGCTTCTGCTGCTGTTAATGTTTCTGCGCCGATTGAATCTAAATCCAATCTCATATCTTGATGTTCGTCTGCAATTCTATAAACACCGTATGCGCCATAACCGTAGTAAGATTCCAACCAACCCTTGCCTGAAGCGTCTTGTTGTTTTACTAATACATGTATGTTAGCCATCTGAATTGTCCTTTAAGTCTTTATACTTATTATTTATAAGAGTATTGTTCTTATCTACATCACTTTCTAGCATATTTTCTGCTATAAATTCATCACTAATACCCATATGTTTCATTTTTTCTTTGTTTTCTGGACTTACATAACCTAATTTTAAGTCATTTATAGACTTTTCAGTTAATAAACCCATGCCTGTGCCTACTCTTACCGTGTAATCACTAGTCAATTGTAAACACTCTGCAATTTCTTTTGGTGGTAACATTGCAATAGCATCCATATTACCAGTACCTATTTTTCCATAAGATAACATTTCCATACTTGCCTGTTTGGCCAATCTAGCTATCCAATGTTGTCTTTCTAATTCTTCTTCTAATTCTTTATTACCAAATACATCTAATAACTTTGTGCCATCTGGTAAAGTACCTTGAGGACCCTCACACAACTCTCTAATTAATTCTAGTAATGCGTCCTTTTCTTTTAATGCACCTACTATAGCGTCTTCGTGTCTTTTTTTGTCTTTTACAATATTCAATAAGTCAATTTCAATATATTGTTTTTCAATATCGTTTGTAGAATTGGCAAGTTTTTCTCTCTCAACCATTTCTTCTAATTCTTTTCTTTTAATTTCCCATTGAATATGTAAAAAAGAATCTTGTCTTATTTTTAATTCTAAAAATAATTGTTTTAGATTGTGGAAAGGAGTAAGTTGTGCTCCACCAACAAAGTGTTGTAATTTAAATTTGGGAACTGAACTGTCAACATCATTGTTAGCAAATTCAATTAGTTGTGTATCTGTCATATCTTCTATGACTACACTATCATTCTCTTTTTTCATATCATTCTCCATTTTATACTATAATATAATATATTTATCTATGTTCTCCAGCCGCAATGTCCTGATGATTGTCCAGCATTTGCTGTTGGTTGTAAACCACTATGGTCTGTTCTTGAATCTGTAGAAAACTGTTGTTGCCATGTTCCGTTATTTTGAGCACCATCATAGTTACCAATCATGTAACCCCAATCTTGACCCATAATAAAGTTTTCTTCTCCACAGTTTGCACGGTATTTTGAAAAAGTACCTGTGTTACTATCGTTAGTTAAATTCCATCTTCGTAAGTTATAACCACCATTATAAGAACCTTCGTTACCACAATAACCAACTCTTATTTTTGTTGGTTGACCTTTTTGTTGTCCGTGAGCAGACCAATGAGAAGAACCAGAAACAGAAAATGTTTGATGATTAACTTTCCAACCTGCTGAATCAGCCCAATGATATCCTTGGTCTTTATCAGAAAATGCTGAGTTTGTAGAACCTGACCTTAAATCTCCACCATTACTTGATTGTCTTGCCTCTGTACATAAGTTAAATACTTCCATACCTGTTCTATCTCCACCACCGTGGAATGATAGATAAGTTTCTTTGAATGATGTACCCGAGTCATTTCTATCAGAATAAGTATTAAAAACACTATTGTGTGATTTACTTGTTTCCGTGTACATATGAAACGCTGATGTTCTTGAACTAACTGTAAAGTGACTATTATCAGATGGTGTTGACCATAAGAAAAAAGTAGTATCACTACAAGCACCTGAAATATATGAACCAGGGTGGTCCATTTGAATACCTAAATTTGTAGTTTGGTGTGTTGCGTGATTTGTTCTATGCACTTGTCTCCAAGGAGAACCATCTTTATAACCACCACCTGTATAACCAACATTAATTACTTGTCTAAATTTCCATTGAGCAGCTCTTGAACTTGAGTCTCTATAACCTTGGCTGTTTGCACCACCATAACCGGATGTATTTACATTACCTGTTTGTTGTAAATTAGATAATTCGTTACCTGTAAAAAAAGGAGTATAGTAAGGAAATTTACTTTGATTGTATCTGTTATCACCGTAAATTCTTAATGCGTTTGCACCTCTTGAAACATTGATGTCTTCGCCTACTACACCGCCACCAAAAATTTCACTATTACCACTAACTGTATTAGAAAAAACTTGATGATTAACTGTACCAGACCCGCCACCTGAAGCTAAGTCTCTGTATGTAGAATTGAAAACACCGTCAGTCACCTGATTCATGTGACGAATACCATAGTTATACGCTCTAGCGTCTTCATAGGTATTCGCTCTGTTAGAGGGACTACCTGGTCCTGCGTCATGTATAGTTTCAGTAGTACCTATTTCAGAATTGTTTTGTCGTCTTCCGTACCGTCTACCGAATATTGGTCCAGCCATTAATTATCTCCCGTAAAACTTTTTACTAAGCTATTGTTTCGTAAGAAATCACATAGTCTAAACGAGAGTTTGTAGCTGCGCCACCTCTAATTGAATCACCTTCTTCAAGGTATAGAGAAGAACTTTTATCTGTAACAATGACCACGGTATTTGCTGGGCAGTTTACATTATAAGCTAAAAATCTGTCGTTAGAACCATCATAGAAAGATATTCTGAAAGTTGTATCTGTACCTGCTTTGTTAGTAACTACGATACTGTTCATTTTATATACAAGACTTGATGAAGCTGAGTTTGAAACTAAAGCCGTTGTATATGTAGTATTTAATTCACCACTATCAGTTTTACCTCTAATCGTTGCGACATTTACTATATTTGGATTTGCCATGTTTTATCCTTTTTTCCTTTTATATTATTTATCCAAAAACGATTGCCATTGCAATCCCTTTACCTGTTGAGAAAGAGTTACTATCTACATAAGTTTTCACTGCTTGCTCGGTAGGGACGGCAGTATCAGAATTACCTGCTAATGTACCGTCTGTACTAAATTCGTTAATTGTTGCACCAATAGCAGCACCAATAGAACCAAGTTGTAACTCGGTCAAACCTGAAAGGTCAAATGCGTCTGCGTTTAGTGTAGCAGTACCAGTTGCCTGGTCAATCTTAAACTGCGCTCCTACTCTAAAGTTACCAAGTTGGTCAGTTGAAGTGTAGTACACACGACCACCGTTTTGCTCAGTAGTTTCTCTTGAAGCGTCATAAGGTTGAGTATTACCTACACTATTTGGATAATTGGTGTCAGTAAATGAACCAGTACCAATTGATAGGAAGTCGTGACCTGTCAGACGGACATTAGAGAAGTTTTTAGTTATATCAACTTCCGTATTGTCAGGCGCTTTTGCCGTTCTTTCAGGAGTGATTGCTAATTTGGCTTGTTTGTTTGTTGTATCTGTATTTGTAATAGCAGTTACACGATAATATTGTGAGTCACCAGCAAACTGTAAGTTAGAACCTATTTCAACTGCTGTTGCACTTGTTAATAATGATGATGTACTATCTACTTCAAATAAGAAACCAGTTTGACCAGTTGTCGGTGTTTTAGGTGTAATTGTACCTGCTGAACCGTATGCTGTAAAACCTGAACTGTCAACATTTGTTGTTGAAGCTGGGTCAACATTTGATGATAAACTAAATGTGTTTGCTGTTCTATTCTGAACATAGTAAGTATTACCATTCAATTGTGTCATACCAACAACACCAGATATTACGATTTTATTACCGTTATATAATCCGTGACCGTTAGATGTAACAACTGCTGGGTTAGCCTGTGTAACACCTGTAATTGTTTTTGTAGCTGAGTCAACTAAATCGGTAGCAGTTGTTGATACTTTAAAGTTGTATGAAGAACCACCAGTAACATTGACTGTTTCTCCTGGAGAGAATAATCTTCCGTTACCGCCTTCAATTTTTAATTTTCTAGTAGCTTGTACAACATCAATTGCTGTCGCTGTTGCACCTGAAACAGCACCTGTTAAAGTGTCTCCTTCAGCAACTGTAGCAGAAGCAATGTTACCTTGTAAGTTTTGGAAAACAATTTGCGAACCTCTTAATTGTACTTCGTCTGGTGTTTCAGCTGCACTTACACCGTCAGCAAAAGCACCGTATTCTCCGTATGCGTTTGAACAGTTAAGAGCACGAATTACACCACCTGTTTCTGCGTTAAAACCTTTATCACAATAGTATGTAAAGACTGATACTAACTCTGCACGAGCACCATTGATTGCTGAAACACCTTTACCGTCTGTGTTAATTTGAGTAAAGTCATTTGCAATCATTGATTTGTTACCTGTTGAATGAGCGTTACCGTCAATCATCATACCAGTTGTACCTGTGTTAACAGAGGTACAGTTATGCATGTAAGGTGAAGCAGTCGTAATTGCACCACTAGGGTCAAGAGAACAAACATTAGCGCCTGTTGTCATACCTTGCATTGTAAAGAAAGAAACATAGTTTGCATTGTTCGTTAAGAACATAGAAGTTACATTGTTTGCTTTTACTGAAGCAACAGCAGCTGTTAAAGCTGCACCGCCACCAGCACCTAATACATTGTCTGCAATTGAAATTGTATCGCCTACTGTAAAGTAACAACCACCGTAAGTTGGTGTAACTGTAATTGTAGATGAACCATCAATAACTACTGTAACTTTTAATCCAACACCTGAACCACTTGTTGCTGTAGCAAGAACATTAGTATATGTTCCTGGTGTTCTTGAAGCGTCATTGGCACCTACTGTACCAATTGTTAATACCTCTGTAGAATTACCAGTTGCTGGTTCTACTTTTGTTGCTCTTAAAGAGTCACCTAAAAGTGTAACTTGTGGTGGTATTCTAATCGGGAATACTTCTTCGTAAGTACCTGATTGAACACGAATTGTATCACCGCCTGCAACTGTATCAACTTCAAAGTTAATATCATTAGTTGGGTTACCTATAGCTGCTTTAGCAATTATAGCTGTGTTACCCTCTGCCCAACCTGAACCATTATTAATAATAGTAATTGTCGGTGTAGATGAACCGTCTGTTACGATATCTGCTGTAGCACCTGTAGATGAACCACCTGTTATAGATACATTTCTAAATGTACCTGGCGTTCCACCTGTACCACCTGTAATTGATTTAATTTGTGATATACCATTTGAGCCTGCAAGTTGACAAGCCTTTTTAATTGTTTTTAAAGGTAAAGTTTCTGTTCCTGGATTTGTGTCTAATCCTTCTGGAGAAACAAAGAAATTATTACCTGAACTTTCTTCAAAATATTCTAGTCCGTTACCAGCAGCGTTAACTCTTAATCTGTCTCCTTGTCTACCGATTGGTAGTCTTTCAGGTCCAGATGAACCTTGTTGTACGATATCACCTGTTGTAGTAAATACTCCAGATGGAGCACCTTTTACAAAGACAGCCCATTGAGTATTATCAACTTCATTTCCTGGTGCTTGACCAGCTGTTGTATCTATTTTTGCTCTATAAGTTGAACTAGATGAAATTACAACTTCACCAACTTTGTAAGCAGTTGAATTGCTGTATGTTCCTTGAAGAGAAACACCTTCAACTAGTCAATCTGCGTAAGATGAGTTAGTTGGTAATTGACCTGCTGTTGTAGTAACTTTAAATACATAAGTGTTACCACCGTATTGTACAACTTCACCAGTTTTGTAAACAGTAGAAGACGACCATGTGCCTTGCATACTGTAACCGGTAGTAATTACTTCCCAATCTGCACCTGAATCTATAGGTGTAACACCTGTGTTTGCTCTTTCAGCAACATACTGATATCCACCGTAAGTAACAATGTCACCTTTTTGGTAAGCTGTTGAGTTTGACCAAGAGTCTTCAAATTCAAGACCTGGTAAAAATTCTGCGAATTTAGTTGTGTCAAGAGTTGCACCTGCTGTGTGAGCAGTTGTACATCTCCAAAGACCTGGACCATATTTTACTATGTCATCTACTTTATAATATGTTGATTGTGTGTAGGTTGATTTGTATTCGACACCGCCAACCATTTTTTGCCATTTTGTAGGGTTGGCTGCTAAATCTGTTTCAAAAGCTGCTGAAGAAGTGTGGTTTGCTAATGCTATAAAAGCGTTACCACCATATCTTACAACATCATCAGCGATATAAGCAGTTGCTCCTGCCCATGCGCCTTTCCATACAAATTTAATTCTCCCTAATACGAAATCTGCCATTTGTTATCCTATGTTGTATAGTTCCTTGTATTTCCTGCTGCTCCTGTATTATATGTGAAGTCTGCGAAATATCTAGCAACTAGAAATCCGTCTGCGTTCATATAATAAGTCAGCTTACTGTTATCAAAACGAACACCGTCATACGCTCTTGAGCCTGGTGTTCTACCATCAGCTAATTCTGTACCTTGGTTCGATATTAATGTTCTGTTATATTGGTTTGCGTCACCACTATTAGCGTCATCAACACCATTATACGGAGTACCATAATCTGCCAAACTAATTGCAACATTTGGATCCGACATAAATGCCTTGGTATAAGTTAATATGCCTTCGTCAGCTTGGCCATCATTAGCAAATGTTCGTCTTTCTACTTTAAGACCATGAAAGGCAGATTGGGCACTACTAAAGATACCTGTATCTGATTTCTTATCTACTAAATACGCCATAACTTAACTCCTTAAATACTATTTATAATACTTTTATTATGTAACTTCTAAAATAGCCGCTACTGCTTCCATTTCAGGTTGAGACGAATCAGAGTTTAATTCTCCAACAACTCTCAATAT
>Ga0163179_10001647_pt1 | contig 15670 bp, 17 predicted proteins | sample AtlANTMetagenome_FD_109643 | JGI IMG/M metagenome (GOLD analysis project Ga0163179, IMG submission 109643) | Marine eukaryotic phytoplankton communities from the Atlantic Ocean - Atlantic ANT 2 Metagenome | ecosystem: Environmental > Aquatic > Marine > Oceanic | place: North Atlantic Ocean... | reverse complement strand
TGGTCAATTAGGTTTACCTAATAGAGATATAGAAGACCCTAATCAAGAAAATCCTGGCTATAATGGATATGAACAAGAGTTTGATAACGGAGATGTCGCACCTGCACCATCGAATATTCCTGGTACACCTTTACCAGCAGAAGGTAGTGTAGATTATCAAGACTTACCTAGTTTAATCGAACCAGAAACTGAATCTTCTAATGCAGAAATAAGAGTGCCATAAGACTATTGACAACACAAATCAATTATGCTATTATAGATTCACACTTATGAAAAAACCTTTTCAAAAAAGAAACACACGACATAAACCTTTAGACAAAGAGAATCAAATGTACCTAGATAACTTACCAAATAGAACTAAAGAAGAATTGAAGTCAGAATTTTATCGACTTAGAAATGTTAACAAACCTTCTTATTGGGACTTGATGAATTGGATGGCAGTTTACTCAGAAATGTCATATAGAGGTATTAAACCCTAGTAACAAATAAATACGTGTATGTTGTTTTTAATCATCATATCATGTATAGTTATGTTAGGAATGTTAGGGTTCAGTGTGTATGCTCACGAACAATCATATAATACACCTGATATTGAAACGGATCATTGGGACGATAGAATCGCAGAATTAAAATACAGAATCTATAGACAACAAATGTTATCAGATAAAGAAAAGATAGAAAGACAAGAAAGAATTCAACAGGCCATAGACGAGGCAAAAAAACCAAAAACACATGAGGATATAAGACAAGACATACTTAAACAAAGGGAAATGTCTAATTTAAGGGCAAAGTTAATGCCTAAAAATTAGATACAACGAAAGGAATTTTCTTGAAAATCTACGTAATCTATGTTATAGTAATACGTATAATGATAGAAAAGGGTTGTGACTTAATACACACGTGAGGATCATGGTTAGTCCTCTTTTTGAATACTAAATATATTAGTAAATAGCCGTTTTAGCTCAGTTGGTAGAGCAGTTGATTTGTAATCATCAGGTCGGGAGTTCGAATCTCTCAAACGGCACCAGAATTGAAAAGTAGGAAAGGACTAGTAACATGAAACCAGGTGAAGCAATTATCGAAGCCGCTCGTAAGCAGGCTGAAGGTGAAATCGCAGTTCATATTGCAAATATTAAGGTTTATCAGACTATGCCTGCAGGTATTGGGGAACATTCTGATGTTACTGAGGCAGTAATCGAAGAATTAAACAAACTTGCGGCCGCAAATGATAGACTTGAAATGATTGAAAAATACATTGACGAATTAAAAGACTAAATCTAAAATAGCCCATATGGTGAAATTGGTAGACACGCAGGTTTTAGGTACCTGTTCGAAAGAGTGGGGGTTCGAGTCCCTCTATGGGCACCATAACTATCTTAACCCGGGGCCTTAGTTCAGTTGGGAGAACGCCTGATTTGCATTCAGGAGGTCGGGAGTTCGACTCTCCCAGGCTCCACCAACTAAAGGAAATATAATGAAGAAAAGTTTTAAAAATACAATACTGGATAACTTGCCTACACTTTTTGTAGCACTAGTTGTCGCATTTGGATTTGTTATGATTTCTAATCATGCAAAAGCAGATGATATGTCCATCGATATGTTGAATAAACGTGACGATGGTGCCAAAATGGTATACTCAGCCGATATTGCAAACATCGATGCAGGTGATACTATTACATGGCTTCCAACTTCAAAAGGACACAATGTTCATTTTATTGCAGGTCCAGAGGGTTGGGATCTTCCAAAGAAAAGTAAGAACAACAAAGAAGTAGCAATTACATTTGATACTCCTGGTATGTACTTATATCAATGTACACCACATGCATCAATGGGTATGATTGCACTTGTTATCGTAGACGGTGATACATCAAATAAAGATGCTATCGCTAAAGCGAAAGTTCGTGGTAAATCAAAGAAGTTACTTAAAAAACTATTAGCGGATCTCTAATATGTCAATACTACAACGCATATCAGAAAGGTTACCTGAATTCTGTTTATCTCACTGGTTATTCAGAATTCCGTTGGCTATTATTTTTATCCAACAAGGCGTTAGTAAACTACCAGTGACCGTAGAGGGGGCTGAGTCTTTTGACTTGCCCTACCTCGTTTGGTGGGTTGTTACTTATGGCGAATTAGGTGCAGGACTTGGCTTAATTGTAGGAGGACTGCTAAATACAGAAAAGTTATGGCCATATATCGGTGATTTACTTACACGATTTTGTGGTATAACTATTTGTTGTATAATGACCGGTGTTATATGGATTGGCGAACCAGAGAGTTTATGGGACGTTATACTTTATGACAATCTACACGTTTTCTTATGGGTAGGTGGTTTGTACTTTGGATTAAGAGGCAATAGGACCTAAAAAATTGAATGGCGAGAATAGGAAGAAAAAAGATCCTGAAATGGATTATCGAAGACTACAAGTCAAAACCAGTAAGATTCATAACAGAAGTGTCTGGTATGATATTCAATCTTATGGCTTCTTTGATACTAATGTGGTATTCACCAAACCCACCTATGTTTTGGGCTTACATTTTCTTCCTCCTTGCTAGTGTATTATTAATGAGTGCGGCCTTCAGTAGAAAGTCGTTTGGTTTTACTATAATGTATATCATTTATTTAGGTATAGATGGTATAGGATTTTTAAAGACATTAATATAGGATTATAATTATGAAGAACCCAATCGTATTAACATTTATCGCAACATTTTTAGCAACCATATTATATATGGCGGCGACAAGTTAGGAGAATAATATGGAATTTTTTATATGGCACGGTATGATTGTTCTAGGTGTTTGTCTAATTTCATTTGGGCTAGGATATTTTACGGCTCAAAGACAAATACAAAAGAACAGATAATATTAGCGGGTGTGGCTCAGTGGTAGAGCATCTCGTTGCCAACGAGAGGGTCACGGGTTCGAATCCCGTCACCCGCTCCAATAAGTTTTTTATTTCCGCACCCTTTGGAAATTATCTACAATTCAAAAATGCAATAAGTGTTACAGGAAGTTGGACAGTTGATCCAAGACCTGGACTCTTTATGCAAATAATCAAAACATTAAGATTAGTAAGAAGTGAAGCCGGTTGGAGTTGGCGTAATAAAATAGGATTACGAAATGCAGGCATTCACGAAGGTATAAAACGCAGAAGAACTTTTGATGTACTAAGTATTGCATCTATTCAACATTGGGATTGGATAAACTTAGATAGCATCGTAAATGAAAATCAGAGTATTGAAGTTAATATAAGTTGTCCTAACTTAGATAAACATGAAGATGCAAGTACATTTCCTGGCTTTGATTTATTCCCTAAAACAAAAAGATATTGGTGTATATGTAAGATACCTCCTATAGCATCTAATGATTTAATAGATAGAATAGTTGATTCAGGTTATACACAAATACATGCAAGTAATACTTTACCTAGTGATAAAGGTGGATTATCAGGTAAGATATTAGTTCCTCATACATTAAGAATAATAGAATATATAAAAACAAAGTATCCTCATGTAACAGTTATTGCTGGTGGTGGGGTTACACAAAAATGGCATGCCGACTATTATAAAAATCATGGAGCAGACCATATAAGTTTAGGTACTGTATGCTTTACCCCATGGAAAATAAATAGTATAATAAAGGAGCAGACATGAATATAAGTTACTATCCAAACCCATTCCCATATAGTATTATTGATGATTTCTTTGATAGTGAAATGTTGAAAAAAGTAACAAAACATACTTCTGAAATGGATATAGGATTAAAGAAGTTTGATCCTGAGTTAGAAAAAGATATTAGAAATACATTTAGTAAAACCTTACTAGATATAAGACAAGAGTTATTAAAGACTATGGTTGATGCATGGGAACACGATGACTCTCCAGAAGACTATATGATATGGTCTAATAAAATGCAACCTGATACAGTATATAAAGTACATCAAGATAGTACATGGAAACGACTATCCTTAGTTATATACATAGGTAAAGATAATGCAGGTACATTATTTCATAAGTCAGAAACAATCAATACTCCAATTGGCGAAGTAGAATGGAAACACAACCGAGGGTTTGCATTTGTTCCAGGTGAAAATACTTGGCATTCGTATAGAAATATACGCAATTATCCAAGAGAAACAGTACTAATTAATATGGGACCTGCGAATCATCCAGTGTTTTCGGAAGAAAATTCACACAAATATTAGGCTCAAAACTTGACAGATTCTAGAATCATGCTATTATAATTGTATGAGTGTGAGAGGTAAGAATATGACAAATGAAGTGAGACCAACATGTATAAATCACGGTTGTGATTATCTAGTTACACACAGTGGAACTAGATGGAGACCTGTATGTGCTAGATGTCATAAAGCAGGTTACGGTAGTGGTACTTATAGAGAAGGTGTTACTCCTTTTAGAACAGGAAAATGTTCAAATCAAAAAGGTCACCTAGGCTTTACTTGTCCAATAGATTATGAAAAATCAACATGGGTTATAGGTCATACTCAGATTGACCACAAAGATGGTAATCATTTAAATAATATTCCTGAAAATTGTCAAGAACTTTGTGATTTATGTCACAACGAAAAAGGTAAAAGAAATGGCGATTTCAAAGAACAGTACAAATACAAATATAAACTAAAGAAGGTTGCTTAATGAAAAATATCGAAAGTCTTACAAGTCTTTATAAAAGAGATACAAAAGGTAAAGTTAGAATTTGGACTATCCAATATGGATTTGATTCTGATGATGTTGCTGGTACTAGAACTATCGCTGGTTTAGTTGATGGTCAGAAAGTTACTAGTGAATGGAATATGTCAGTTGCAAAGAATGTAGGTAAGGCAAATGGTACTACTTCTAAAACTCAAGCAATCGCAGAGGCAAAATCTAGTTGGGATCAAAAAGCAGATAAAGAATATTTTGAGAATTTAAAGGACATAGATAGCTATGAATTATTCAAGCCTATGTTAGCAAATGATTTTACTAAAACTCCTGTTACATCAGGTTACACACAACCTAAATTAGATGGTATCAGATGCTTAGTTAATACACATGGTATGAATTCAAGAAGTGGTAAGCCTATTAATAGTTGTCCACATATTGCTGATGCATTAAAAGATTTTATCAAAGATTATCCTAACATTACGTTAGATGGAGAGTTATACAATCATGAACTTAAATCAGACTTTCAAAAGATTGTTTCACTTGTTAGAAAAGTAAAGTGTAGACCCGAAGAAATAGCCGAGAGTGCAGAGTTAGTTGAGTATCACATTTACGATATGTTTGATGCTGATAATTCTGATATGCCTTTCATTGATAGAATGCATTTCTTAGTAAAGCATTTACCAGTAGTTGATAAGATTGTTATCGTTGAAACTGCTAAAACTGATACTACTGCCGATATCGATAAGATGTATGGTGAATATACGGAAGCAGGTTATGAAGGTCAAATGGTAAGACAAAATACTGCTTACGAATGTAAGAGAAGTAAAAATCTTCTAAAGAGAAAAGAATTCATTACAGAAGAATTTGAAGTTGTAAACGTAGAAGAAGGTAATGGTAACTGGTCAGGTTATGCAAAAAGATTTGTTCTTAAGATGCCTAATGGTACTCAATTTAGTTCAGGTATCAGAGGTTCACAAGCAAAACTAAAAGAACTTCTAAATGCAGATACACCTAGTTGGGCTACTTGCAGATACTTTGAATTATCTAACGATGGAGTTCCAAGATTTCCAGTAGTAATCGATTATGGTTATGGCGAAAGGGACGACTAAAACTTGACAGATTCAAGAATCGTGTTATATTGATTACTAATCAACGAGAGGATGTATGATGTATTCACAAGACCAAATCGCTTCACACAAAGCCGCTATCAACAATGAATATCCCGACAGTATAATGAGTATGAATGATAAGTTGTTATCTAATCCAGATCCTCGTGTACAGTTATTTGCACTACAAGTAAAGTATATACAAGAGAATAATAGTCAAATGCCACGTAGTGAGTTAAATCGTCTACGTAAAGAACTATTAAAAACTTGACAGATTACAGAATCGTGCTATATTAATTAAGTAATCAGAAAAAAGGAGCATACAAATGACACAGTTTGACAAAGAAAAATTTCATTATCACGGTGGTTATTTGACGTATCACGGCACATATGAAGGTCAGCCTACATATGATGAAGTATACGGGAAAGATAAAATTCATCCTTCACGTATTGGAATGCCAGTTGAACTTTTCATTGCTCGTTTCAAATATGTATTTTTTCAAGGTTCTTTCAAGACCTTTCTAGCTAAAAACTTCACAGTTGAAGAATATGCTACACGATATAAGAATGGTGAATCACCATTAGATATTCTTGAGTCAAAAGGCTTTATGACTCCTCAAGCAAAGAAATTGTGTAAGAAGAACGGTTTGTCTCCTACACAACAAAACTATGAATTCTGTATCCGTCAGATGTCGGAAAAAGCAATCGCAATGTCAAAAGACGCCGCATAAAACTCTCCTTGATACTATCGAACTTGACCTGCTTCCGAGCGGGTCTTTTTTTATAAAAAAGATAAATACACATAGCAGTTAATTACAGGATAGAATCATGAGATTATTTGACTTATTAGAGAACGAAAATTCAAACTTGGTAGTAATATATCCAGGTCGTTTTCATCCATTTCACATAGGACACGGTAAAGTATACAAGTACCTAAAACAAAAGTATAACGGTGCTAAGGTATTTATCGCAACCTCTAATAAAACTGATGAACATAAGTCTCCATTCACTTTCGATGAAAAGAAGAAAATGATGATATTGGCAGGCGTAGACCCAAATGCAATCGTACAAACTAAAGTACCTTATGTTGCTACAGAAATAACAGATAGATTTGATCCTGATAAAACAATTATAGTTTATGCAGTATCAGAAAAAGATATGGCAGAAGATCCAAGATTTAACTTTCCAGAAACAGGACAAGCATTATTAACAAGAGGTGAAAGAAAAGGTCAACCTGCACACATGCAGAAATGGCCAGGTATTGAAAATGCTAAACCATTACGTGACCATTCTTATGTTGCTACAGTTCCTACATTTAAATTTCAAGTGAGAGGCGAACAAGTACAAAGTGCTACACAAATTCGTAACATGATTAAGAGTGCAGATGAAACTAAGCTAGAACAAATTTTACAAGACTTATATGGTCGTTCAGACATACCTCAAGACGTAGTGCAGTTGTTCAAATCTAAATTACAAGAAGAATTAATTAGTGAAAACTGGGAAGAAAAAGGTTTATATGAGTCTATCATGGAAGCTGAAATGATGCACCAGATGGGTGAGAAAATTACAAAGCGAACAAAGATGGGCGATGTAGTTAAAGATTTTTATAAAAGCGATGCTCCTCAGTTTAAAGGAAAGAGCAAAGCAAAAAGAAGACAGATGGCTATTGCGGCTAAACTATCCAAGATGGATGAAAAAGCTAAAGAAAAGCCAGAAGAATTATTAAAAGGTTTCGATCCTAAAACTGCAAGAGCATTGATGATGTTAAAAACAAAATATCCTCAAGCAGATAATGTTCTTTCGGCTCTACTAGCAGATGTAGAAAAGAATGAAAAGGATAGTGATGTTGCCAATTTGGCACAAGATGATAAACTTGAAAAATTAGTAAAAGCGGTTGATATCTTACAAAAAGAAATTAACCTTTTAAAAGGAAGTAAAAAATGAGACTGGATGAAGTAGATAAAGAAATATCACAAGGTGATTTATCTCAGCTAGAACGTTTTGCTGATAAATTATTCGCTAAAGTAGGTATTGATGTAGAATTTACAAAGCATTTCTTAGACCGTGTAAACGATGAAAGAAATAAAAAACAAATTACTATGTCAGAATTAACAAGATTATTTAAACAAGAATTTAAAAGGTGGGGGAAACCTATTGCACAAATGGGTCCCGATGCAGAGGCAGTTATGAAAGACTTGTCTACTGATATCAATATGCCTTTTGCCCTAAGATGGGATAGAGAAAATCAAGAACTAGACCTAGTTGCTAAAAGTGTTATGCGTAAACCAGACTTCAAAACATCTAATCCAGAATTTCCAGTCGAGTCTAAAACATATAATACTATGTCAAATGTTGGTAAAGCAAAGTATGTTGTAAACTTTCATGATGGAGAGAAAACACATAAAGATGGTTCTCGTTTCTATGACATGAGTACTTTTAAGAATGCAAAAGACTTAGAAAGTTTTGAGAAACAATTAAAATCAAAAGGGTATGTAAAAGAAACAAAAGTAGAAGAAATGCCAATACCATTATCCACAATGTACGGGCTTGTTATTGATGGCAAGTATGTTGCTAAAGGTTCAAAAGAAAAAATGAGAAAAATGCAAAAAGAAAAAGGCGGTACAGTTTACAATGCTCCTGGTAAAAAAGTAGGAGATAGTGAAGGCAAAGTTAAAGAAAGTGGCATAATGTACAAAGCTGGTGTCAAAAAATACGGCAAAGCAGGTATGACAGCCATTCAAAGTGCGGCAGGTAAAGGTGCTAGTGCAGAAGAAATTGGTGCAATCAAAGATAAACATAATAAGAAAAAAGTAAAAGAAGAAGAAACTATTACTGTAATGTCTCAACCAAAAAGAAAAATTTCTGATGAAGAAAAACTTGCAATCTTTAATGAACTAAAAGCAGGAGATACAATTTATCTATGGTATGACTCAGCATTTAAACGTGGTGAAAAGTACAAGCCATTCAAAATGGGTAGACGTACTAAATCAGAGAAATATAATTTATCAAAATTTTCAATGCAACAAATTAGTGCAGAAGGTATTCCAGCTGGTGTTAAGTTTTTCTTATACAAGAGAGGCGATAAAATATCTCTAGCAATGGGCGATATGGCCGCAAGTCTTGTTGATATACAAACAGAAAATCCAATGCAAGAAAGCAAAATGAATGAAGATTATGTTATAACTCTTAAAGGTAAAGAAGTATCTAGACATACTACTGAGGTTGAGGCTAGGTCTGCTTGGCACAAACTACGTAAAGAACATGGCAATGATGTAAAAGTTTTCAAAGAAGATATGAATGATGACGATACAGAACAGTGGTACTATCAAGAAGTAGCTGACCACATGGGTGCTTCATTGATGAACTACAAAGAAATGCCAGGTGGTAGAGATATTACTTTTGGATATAAAGGTCAAGAAGTTTTAGTATCTCAAAGATGGAATAAAGATGGAACAGAAAAGAAACCAGTAACTAAAATTGTTACAGACAATGATAGTGCAGACTTGGGTCGTTATGCAGTATGGAATGATTCAAAATTCTATGCAGATGATTTAATAGATGTTCTAAAAAACATGGATGATGTTGAAGAAGGTTACAAAGTAAGTAGTAAGAAACCTCTATCTAGTTTAGGTGGGTATGGTAATAAGAAACTTGCTAAGAAACAACCTTCAGTAGGTGATGGCCTTTCAGAATTTTATCTTGTTGTTGAATATAAAAAAGGTCAGCCTGTTAGACAATCTGATCCTTTAAGAGTATTAGATAACTTAGCGGCACGTAGAGATAATATGCCTTTCCCAATTAAATTTGCAGATGATGAAGAAATTAAAATCACACCTAATCTTGCAAAAAGATTTACAATGGCTTATCATGATATTGCTAGACCAGAACAAAAAGAATTGATTAAACAATATCTCAAAACTAAAGATGGCTTCAAACGAATTGTAAATCAAATGCAATTAACAAAAGATGATTTTGCCAAAAATGCAGGCGCAAATCTAGCCAAGATATCTAGAAATAGCAACATTGTTGCATAATTAGGATTGTTTCAATGCTATTGAGCGAGTTTAAAATAGATAAACCAAAAGCATCTGATACTATGGGTATCACTAGAGATAAGATGCCTCAAGTGAAACAAGACGATTACCAAGAATACAAAACATATCTAAAAGATAACGGCGTTTCATTAAGACCCGAAGTAATTGATGCAAAGGATTTAAAACCTATGCAGAGTGAATTTTCTGACCAGGGTGTTGCAAAGCAACTGAACAGAAATAAAGAAAAGGGTGAAGGCATGAACCCTAAGCCATTACTAGCAAGTAGCGATAGTTTTATTATTGACGGTCATCATAGATGGTTAGCGGCTGTTAACTCTGGATTCAAAGTAAACATATTACGTGCAAATGTTGATGCTCAAGAACTTTTATCATTGACATTAAAGTTTCCTCGTGTATACTTCAAAGATATATATACCGAAGATGATGAACAAATGGACATAATAACAAAAGCAGAACAATTTGCACAAGAGGCTCATAAAGACCATAAGAGAAAATACACTGGTGATCCTTACTATGTTCATTTAGATGAAGTTAGAAATATAGTAAAGAAAGCAGGCGGTACTGTAGAACAACAAGCGGCCGCTTTATTACATGATACAGTTGAAGATACAAGTGTTACACCAGCAGATATAACACAAGAATTCGGTCCTAAGATTGCTAAACTAGTTGTTGAACTTACAGATGTGAGTAAACCAGAAGATGGTAATAGAAAAGTACGTAAAGGTATTGATAGAGATAAACTAGCAGGTGTTAGTGCAGAGGCGCAAACAGTTAAGTATGCAGACTTGATAAGCAATGGTAAAGATATAGCACAAAACGATCCTAAGTTTGCTAAAGTATATCATGCAGAAAAGGCAGACTTATTAAGAGTTATGACAAAGGGTAATCAGAATTTAAGAAAACAAGCTATCTCATTATTACCAGATGAGTTAAAATCAGTTGTAAATGAAGAAACACCTTTCGGTGTAATTGCTCGTAAGGCAGGTCATTTGATTAACAAAAAAGCATACATCAATATGGCACAAATGATGCATAAGATACTCACAAGAAAGTATAAAGAAACTGGTGGTAAACTTAGACACGGTCTTGGTTATTATGCAATGATGTTAGCAATGCAAACAAATAATAAAATCAATTGGCGTGAACTTGAACAAGAATATTTAGGTTTATACGGCAATGAATTATTTGAAGGCTGGAGTAACAAATATAAGAAAAGTATTAATTGCTCAAATCCAAAAGGCTTTTCACAAAAGGCTCACTGTGCAGGTAAAAAGAAAAATGAAAGTATAAATGAAGAAGCACTAAACATAAAACCAATCATTACTCCTGCTATTAAAAAATTAGATAAGATATTTAAAGCCAACGATTATGAAGTAAGAATTGTTGGTGGTGCAGTAAGAGATATTGCTTTAGGTAAAGAACCTAAAGATATTGACTTTGCCACAGATGCTACACCAGATGAAATGATGGCTATGCTTGATAAAGCAAAAGTAAAAACTGTTCCTACAGGAATAGAACATGGAACAATAACTGCCGTTATTGATAATGAACCATTTGAGATAACAACTCTACGTGCAGATACGAAAACTGATGGTAGAAGGGCAGAAGTAGAATTTGTACGTTCATGGGAAGAAGATGCTAAACGTAGAGATTTAACTTATAACGCAATGTCGATGGATATTGATGGTACTATACATGATTACAATGGTGGTATGGATGACTTACAAGATAAAGTTTCAAAGTTTGTAGGAGATCCTGCAGAAAGAATCAAAGAAGATTACTTAAGAATTTTAAGATATTTTAGATTTCAATCTAAATTAGATAACCCAAAATGGGATGATGACACCTTAAATGCTATTAAGGATAATGTAAATGGCATACCAGGATTATCAGTTGAAAGAATTTGGCAAGAAATGGGCAAACTCTTAATGGAGCCTAGTGCAAAAGAATCTCTTGAATGGATGAACAAGACAGGAGTTAATAATGCTATTGGTCTTGATGGTATTAATCCTGCAAAGTTAGGTGATAGTGCAGGTCCTATCGTTTCACTTGCTAGAATATTAGACAATAGTAATATTGCAAGAACATGGAAGATGAGTAGATACGATACAGACATGCTTGATTTCTTAATCAAACATAAAGATACAAGTATTAATCCAAAACAAGCTAAAGATATGCTTATTAAAGGCGTATCTCAAGACCATTTACTTGCATGGGCAAATATGCATGGTAAGAATGATGTTTATGATACAGTGCATTCTTTTGAAAAGCCTGAGTTTCCATTAAATGGTAAAGACTTACTTGCAATGGGATATAGAGCAGGACCAAAACTTGGTGAACTGTTAACAGATTTACAAGACCAATGGATGAAATCTAATTACAAATTAAGCAAAGAAGAATTATTAAAGAAAGTTCCAGTACAAGAAAGTATTGTATTAGAGAAAGTTTCTAGATTTATGACAGGTCATGGTATTACTTATAAAGGTAAGAAACATGATGAAATGGAAGTTGAAGTTGTTGCAGTTGATAATCAAAAGAGACAATATCAAGTAATGATAATGAGACCAGAAGAACATTTTGGTACAAACGTTATGATGAGTGCAAGATTTATGCACAGAGGTCCTTGGGTTAAAACTAAAATACCAGATTATATGGGAGCAATAGCAAAGTCGGCCGAAATGAATGAATGGATATATCCAGCATTACAAGGTGCGGCCCATTTAGCAAGAACATATGGACCAAGAATAGCAAGTAAGTTAATGACAGATCCTGCTTATAAAATTGCAGGTGGGGCTACATCAGGTGGCGGAGCGGCTGTTGGTGCATATAATTATGCTAAGGATAAGTTTAGTAATAAGACAAAGAAACAAACTAAACCAGCGACTGGTCCAACTATTCCACAAGCAGAAAGTTTAGATGAAGACTTTGATAAACTATTTGAAGATGATTCAAGTCCAGAAGTATATGTTGACATGGATGGAGTGTTAGTTGACTTCTTTACAGAGTGGGCTAAACTTATGAATGTTAAAACATATAGAGATATATCAAAGAAAGATATACCAAAAGCATTAAAGAAAATAGTAGATACTCCTAACTTTTGGGAAGATTTACCAGCACTTTCTGGATATAAAGAATTATTAGGTGCTATTAAAAAATTAAAAGGCAAATATAAAATTTTAAGTTCACCTTTAGCAAATGATCCAAATGTTGATCCAGGTAAACGTGAATGGGTAAGAAAGAACCTAGGGTTCTTTAGACCAGAACAGGTTATTATTGACCATAACAAATCGAAGTATGCAAAACAATCAGATGGGTCACCAAACTTATTAATAGATGACTTTGGTAAGAATGTAAGAGCATGGCAATCAGCAGGTGGTATAGCGATTAAACATCATACTTCAACTACAAATGATACAGTAAATGCTATCAATAAAGTTTTTTCGAATACAGTAAATGAGACTGGTGGGGTTGGTCGTGTTGTACCAGGCATAAATACCACAGTTGACGTAGGACCTAACGAGATTGTTAAACAAGCTAAAAAGTTTGGCAACGATGTTAATAAGGATGGGTTTCCTAAAAAATTACTGCGTCCAAAGAAAAAATGATAACAGAACTAAATCCAAATCTTCATAACTTACATAATACAATGTGTTTCAAAACTTGGAACGATATTGTTATATCCTTACCTCAAAGAACTGTAAAGTGGTGTTGTAAAACTGTTTATACACCTGAGCAAGTAAAAGAACTTACATTTGATATGGATACTCTTACAGAAGATTTCTTATTCAATCACCCTATATTACAACAAAGAAAGCATGATTTGAGTGGAGGCACTTATAATAAAGATTGTGAACTATGTTGGAAGACAGAGAGAGCAGGTGGTAATAGTGTAAGAACTGAATACATGAAAACATTTGATTATAAATTAAATAAGCAATGGAGAAAATCAAAGAACCATCCTAAGCTAAGAATAGACTTTCATAAACAAATGAAGCAGATGGATAACTTTAGATTCATTGAAATAGAACTTACAAACAAATGTAATATGGCATGTGTATATTGTTGGGGAGGGTCTAGTACTAGATGGCAAAAGGAGTTAGGTCAAAGATTTCCAGATACAGATGATTTAATGTTTGATAAGTTAATAGATATTTTAAATGATTATTGGCATAGACATTTAAAAACCCATCATCATGTGAACTTTAGTTTATTAGGTGGTGAGCCATTCTTTACTGACCACATGTTTAGATTTATTCGAAACTTTATGATTAATATTAATGATACTCAAACTAGAAAAGACCAAAAAGTAGTTATAACAGTTACAACAAATCTTAATTTTCCTCAAAAGAAATTTAATGAATTTATAGAACTAGTAAAAAGAACACCAAATATAACTTATGAAATGCAGTTATCAGGTGAGGCTTTAGGTAGAAAGAGTGAATTAATTCGATGGGGACTAGACTTTAACAAATGGAATGAAAACTTAGAACTATTCTTTGAGAAATCAAAAGAGATTAATAATCTTGTATTAGGATTTGGTTGTGCCCATAACAGTTTAAGTTTACCTTATTTTAAAGATTTTTTAGTATACATGCAGGACAAAATAAATAAATTTGATTATGATAAAGAAATAATCATGCATAGTAATTGGGTAGATAATCCAGAACATTTATCTGTATCAGCATTAGATCCAAAACATGCTGATAAAATACAAGAACAAATAGATTATTTTGAGAATATGTCTGGTAATTTTATGCATAAACAGAAATACATATCATTAATGTATACAATGAAAGCATTAGTAGAAAGTAAAGTAGAAGATAACACAAAGAATTTTGCAAGAAAGCAATTTGATATGCTAGAAAACAGACGTAAAATATCATTTTCTGAGCATTTCCCACACTTTCAAGAATTGGTAACGGTTTAAATTCTAATTTATTTGATAAATAGTAATATGAAAATACTTGAAGTTTTAGGTGAAAATTTTAGTGGTAGTTTTGCAAGTGTGTCGTTTCCAATGACACCGGGAACTAAGGCTAAAGATGCCCGAAAGGCCGTAGACCCTTTTGGTTATCTAACACCTAAAGGCAAGAAGAAACAAAAGGAATATGCAATGGGTTATAGTCCAAGTGTTGGCAATTTAGTTTATAACAAACCTGTTAAAAGTCCTATGATAAAGAGAGATGCAAAATGAAACTAACACAACTAACTGAGAACTTTGTAATCTCAAATGATGAGTTTGAAGATTACCTTAATCGTTCTACAGAACAACTCAAAACAGAACTTGAAACAGGTAAAAATGCCCGTGATGCTATTCACGATTTAGCATTAACCTTTTCAGCCCAACATAATAAATCTTATGAGGCATATGAACGTATGTCTGATAGTTTAGCGGCTAGAATGCACACATTAGAATTAGGTCAACCAGCAATGGAACCGGCAATGGATGTTCCAGCAGAAGTACCCGCAATGGATAATCCAGATATGGATGCAGAAGCACCTAGTGATATGGACATGGCTCCAGAAGAACCGGGTATGGATATGGAAACTCCAGATGCAGAAGAAATGCCAGATGAACAAGAAATGGCAGATTATGATGCAGTAATGAATAATAAGGAAGACGAAAGCGTTAAGGAAACTAAATCGACATCTCTCAAGGACAAAGAAGACTATAACGCAAAACGTAAAGAACTACATCGTATTCAAATGGATCCAAACACTGCACAAGACGAAGACCTTAAAAAAGAATTAATGCGTAGAAAAGCAGAATTAGAAGACCAAGCAAAAGAAATGGGTCTTAAAGAAGAACCAGAAACAACTATGTCAATCCCAGCAAAAGAAATT
>Ga0163179_10001646_pt1 | contig 15671 bp, 18 predicted proteins | sample AtlANTMetagenome_FD_109643 | JGI IMG/M metagenome (GOLD analysis project Ga0163179, IMG submission 109643) | Marine eukaryotic phytoplankton communities from the Atlantic Ocean - Atlantic ANT 2 Metagenome | ecosystem: Environmental > Aquatic > Marine > Oceanic | place: North Atlantic Ocean... | reverse complement strand
TGAGATTGCCGACGAACGAATGGAACTTCAGGTGCAGGCCCGATGTTGGTGTGGGGAGGCAGCTACCCATAACGCCCGGCTTCATGATGGCAAACAGGTGTATGACGGTGATGTTGTGTTAATTGATGATGGTTCAACGGCACAAGTTACATATGAGTTGCGATGCCGCAGTCATTGGATTGCAGGCGAATCGGGGCCGGTAGCGGACCGATTTAAGGCAGCTGGTTAATTCAGCGACCCGGACGCGATGGGGCTGGGCAACAATCAGTAAAACATGTGTCGGGTCTAGGGCCCATGCTGCCGAGAGATGGCCGGTCTTCGCGCAGTCCGGCAGCTTCCTCGATGAGGTCAATCATCATGGCCACGAATCGCGGATGTGTTCCGACTGTAGGAGTTCTCACCATCTTTATTCCGTACTCCTCCGCGATGCCAGAAGCCTGAGTGTCTAAATCGAAGAGAACTTCCATATGGTCGGCAATGAAACCGAGAGGGTGAACAAGCACTTGAGATATGTCATCAGCGGCTAACTCTTGAAGCCGAGTGTCAATGCTTGGTTCGAGCCAAGGTACCGAAGGGGGGCCACTGCGACTTTGGAATACCACCTCGCATGGCCCTTTCATCCCAGCGAGATCGTTGACGATTCGGGCAGCTTCGTTGAGTTGAGCCTCATAGTCAGAGTTGGCTGCCATAGAGATCGGCAAGCTGTGAGCCGTGTGCAAAACAGGTGTGTGTTCGGAGAGGTTGGCTTTGACGCGACTCTCACTCAGTAGCTCAGCAGCGGCGCCAAGAAAATCAGGATGATTCCAAAAGACTCGGACTCTTTGTATTTCTGGCGGCTTCGATACCCCCGAGCAGGCAACCTGCAAATCTTCGTGGTACTGCCGACAACCGGAATAAGAACTAAAAGCTGAAGTTACTAAACAAACTGTCGACTTGTATCCCTCGGATTGCAACCTTTCTACGGCATCGGAAAGAAACGGGTGCCAGTTTCGGTTACCCAGAAAAGTCGGAATGTCGTAACCTCGAGCGGCTAGTTCTTCGTTAATAGACTCAAGGAGATCCCTATTGAGGTCGTTAATTGGGCTCTTGCCACCGAACAATGCGTACTGTTCGGCGACGACCGCTAATCGTTCGTCAGGAACTCCCCGTCCCTTCGTAACGTTGCGCAGAAATGGCATTACGTCATCGGGACCCTCAGGGCCGCCAAACGACAGCAGTAACAGCGAATCAAACTTGCCGATGCTCATATGTGCAGACTAGGGGCCAAAGACCGACATAATCACTGTCATGGAAGATGACGAAATTCTTGAAGGTGAACTAGTTGACGGTGATGAGGAAGAGGTGCTGACTGAACAAGCGCAGGCTTTAATATCGGCCGGTTTGATATCTGAGGAAATCGACATTTTCGATATCGCAGCAACCGACGGTCCAGCGTATGAACTTGATGACCTAACCATCGAACAAATCACTGAGTTAACCAGTCAGCTCGACGCTCGAGGAGTGCGTTGGGCAATTGATGGAAACCCTCAACTGTTGGTTCACCGCAACCATGAACGCAAAGCAGATGAGGTTTTCGATTTGATCTTCGGGCCAGAAGACTGAGAACTACCATCGTTCCAGAGAAAGGGAAGCACGATGACGATGATTGAACTTGAACCAAGCGCAGTACACCGAGGCGAGGGTGACTTGCCGTGGATCGACAGTGGACGCGGAAACCAAGTCAAGTTGCTGACAGCAAAGATCAGCGAGGGTTTGTGGATTGTTCGGACCAGGTTTCAACCAGGAACAGCAGTCCAAACTCATCGCCATACCGGTCAGGTCTATGCGTACACAATGACTGGTAGCTGGCATTACCAAGAAAGCGAGTATGTGAACCGCGCCGGGTCGTTCTTATATGAGCCGGCAGGATCAGTTCATACGCTCCTCGTCCCAGAAGACAATGATGAAGTAACAGATGTCTGGTTTCAGATTTATGGAGCAAATCTCAATCTGGATGAGGATGGCAACGTTGACTCGGTAACAGATGCCGGGTCCATACTCCAGTGGTACCTAGACGGCGCAGCAGCTGTTGGTTGGAACGATCCACCAGTTCTCACCGACGAATAAGGCGCATCCCGCCATGACTAGAAGGAACAAGCCAAGCGCTGGCTTGGGAGATGTCTTCTTCGGAGTCGTCGGCTACGTGAATTGACGGAGGTGTTGATGGGGGAGCGGCGCGACTTGCCGTTATGAGAAGCAGAAGTGATAGAAAACTTAAAACGATCACTAAGCCGATCGCTGTCTGGTAGTTAGTGGCGTCGATCACTACACCGATAATTGGTGGCCCGACTAGTCCTCCAATTCCTGCAGAGGTGTACAGGGCGCCTAAAACGCCACCTAACCCAATGGGGCCGAAAAGGTGGGCTGTGACTGCAGGCGACAAAGCGATCCACCCACCGTAAGAAGTTCCCATGCAGATGGTGAAGACAACTAGCGATGTGTAGTTCGCACCCGCGAGGATCCAAATTACGTAACTTGCTCCTAAAGCGATTACACACATTTGGTAGAGGCGCATCAGATCAACTTTGGAGGCAACTGCACCGAGAGCCAATCGCCCTACGACTGACGTTGCGCCGATGATTCCGATGAGAAGAGCACCGCCAGATCTGCCCTGCGATTCCAAGTAATCATCGAGATAAACCATTGGCACAAAAAGGCCAGAACTGAGCAACGTCATAGACGCGTATAACCAGATAAATCTTCGGTCTTTGAGTAAGAGCCGCAGAGGAGGGGGAGGGTCCTGGGTTCCCGATCCGGGTGGACGCCGAGCTCCTATAGACGCCAACGCTAGAAGAGCCGCAGAGCCCACACCTAGAACCACGAAGGCAGTTCTCCAGCCGTAAGAGGTCACCAAATATTTTGCTAGCGGGGCTCCCACTAGGGTGCCCATCCCGATACCAGCGACAGCTACTCCCATAGCTTTCGTGCGATCCCGTTCAAACCAGCCACCGACGGTCGCAATCATTGGAACGTAAGCGCATCCGACTCCAATGCCTACCCCGACGCCATATGTCAGATAGCCGAGGAGGACGTTGTTCACCAATGATGTTAAGAAAAGCCCTAGACCTAGAGATACAGCGCCTGCAAGCAGAATGGGTCTGGGGCCGTAGCGGTCGGCTAATCGACCAGTGAAAACACCGACGACGAAATAGATGAAGGTAGTGAAAGAGAAGAAGAGTGCTGCTTGGCCTTTGCCTACTCCGAATTCTTCTCGAATAGCGGTGAAAACAGCGCCGAAGCTGTAGGTGACACCGAATACAGCGAAAGTTGCGGTTGCTGTGGCGGCAACGACAAGCCAACCGGCGGCAGAGTCAACGCGCTCGCGGCTATCAGTCACTTTCCTCCCATATGCTGAATGCATCCCCTACCGCACCATATCTGACTGAACTGCCTAGAGTATGAGATTGAAATGTCTGAAAGCACTGTCCTAGATCAAAGATCTGAAAATCTTCTTGATGACGGTGACCATGAACGTTTCGCTCACTACGTCAACAAGACCGACATGACAAGTTCGGCCGTAACTGGCAAACCGGTCAGGGCGCTCTGCGGAAAGAAGTGGGTCCCGAATCGCAATCCTGAAAAATTTCCAGTGTGTCCAGATTGCAAAAAAATATATGAAGGACTGAAAGCTGCAGGACGGTGACCGACAAACATCAAGAAATCACGTTCTTTTGGCGCCCAGGATGCGGATTTTGTATGGCATTGGAACGTCAACTCGCTGAGAGTGACCTTGCAATTCAGTTTCGCAATATTTGGGAAGACCCGGAAGCTGCCGAATTCGTTCGAACCCACGCCCATGGAAACGAAGTTGTTCCTACTATTCAGGTAGGTGAAACGGTGATGGTAAATCCCACAGCTGGAGATGTGCTCTCAGTTTTCAACAAGAGTGTTAACTAACCTGAGCTAGCGACGGTCGCCTTAAATCTTGAAGGTGAGCGATGCTGTAGCTAAGAGTTTTCCGGCTGCTGTTTGCACAAGTGCATTACAAAAAGCGATTGATTTGCCTCGTTTAACAACCCAACCGACAGCTTCGAGGTCGCTTTGGGAAGCGCCAGACAGAAATTGAACTTGCATAGAAATGGTGCTGTATGGACGCGCCTTGTCGAAACCACTGCCTACCGCCGGCACACAAGCAGTGTCCAACAACGTTGAGATAACACCTCCGTGGATAGCGCCGCCCGCTTGAAGAAGGTCACCCCGAAACGGAAGGGAGAGCCGACAATAATCGGTACGAACTTCCTCTACGTTCACGCCAATCAACCCAATAAACAGTGGATCTGTTCCCGAGCCGTATTTAGCCCACAAAGCCTTTTTGGCGGCTGATAGCTCTTCGAACGAGGAAGGATCTGGTAACAACACACCCTCGAGGTTAACGAGGACTACCGTCATCAGTGTGCCCGACAGTTTTCCACGTCAATACGCGAGAACCCAACGATTTACTTTGGGGTCACCACGCAACTTCTCGATCGTCGACGACAGTAACACTGTCCTGTTTTTGCGAAGTTCGGGACCCGAAGACACCGTCAACGCACTATGGGCGATCGATGCCACTACTGGGGTTGAACGCCTCATAGTCGATCCCCGTGAAATCAGCGCTGTTGGCTTAAGCACGCTTCCAGCCGCGGAACAGGCAAGAAGAGAACGAACACGAGAAAGCGCTGCAGGTATCACTGCGTACTCCATCGACCGAAGGGGACGGTTAGCTGCGTTCACTCTCGGCGGCGAGCTATTCATCAGCGAAATTTCGTCAGGGTCGCCGACGGTGATTGAGAACTCTGAGGGGGCCTTTGATCCTCGCCTATCTAATGACGGTCAACTTGTCTCATTCGTAATCAACGACAGCGTGTATCTAGCTCCGACCGATGGTTCGGCAGCTGCTCAACTAATCGTCGCCGGAGACGAAGAGATGGTCAGTTGGGGGAGCGCCGAGTTCGTGGCAGCAGAAGAGATGAGGCGCAATCGAGGTCATTGGTGGGACTCGACAGGCATGAAGCTGGCGGTCACTCGAGTAGACGTCAGCAATGTCACAACATGGCACATATCGGCGCCCAACGAACCCGCCACGATTCCTAAGGAGATCAAATATCCGGCCGCCGGATCACCTAACGCCGACGTTCAGCTGCACGTAATCGATACCGACGACTATTCGCGTACCGAAGTTATGTGGAACCGCTCAACCCACCCCTACCTAGTCGACGTCTCTTGGGAGGACAACCAACCTTTAACCTTGGTTGTGCAAACCCGCGATCAACAGTCTCTGCAAGTACTCGAAGCCGATGAGGACACAGGTCGCACCGAAAAAGCCATAGAAATCAACGATCCCTATTGGGTCGAAATCATCCCCGGAACGCCACAGAGATGGCGAGATGGATGGTTGACAATCCAAGAACATGAGCAGAACCGGTCCCTTCTATTTAATGGGCGTCCACTATCTCCACCTGACCAATGGGTTCGTTCTGTTATCGCAGCCGACGAAACAAGAATTCTCTACACAGCGTCAGTGGACCCCACCGTTGTTGATCTTTGGTCCCACAATGGAGAAAGCACTAAATGTCTGACTAACGCCAGTGGCGTCACACAAGTACAGAGTTCATCGTCAGTCACTGTTTTGGAGCAAAGTTCAATTGAACGGCCTGTAGAAGCAACAGTGAGTAAAGGCCAAACCGTATCGACAGTGAAAGATTTCTCGGCGACACCCCTCGTAACACCCCAAGTGCGTTTCCACCTAACTGGAAACCTCGACGCCCATTCCGCTGTGCTCTTTCCAACAACAGCGACCGAGGAACCACTCCCCATAGTGCTGGACCCATATGGAGGACCTCATGCGCAACGAGTGATGAAAAGTCGCAACGCCTTCCTCGCATCTCAATGGCTTGCCGACCAAGGTTTCTGCGTCCTCGTTACCGACGGCCCAGGAACACCCGGCCGAGGAAATGGCTGGGAGCGGATGGTCCGAGGAGACTTAGCCGAACCAGTTTTGCAAACCCAGGTCGACGCGCTTAGTGATATTGGAAAGACTTATGGCGACAGAATAGATCTGTCCAGAGTGGGTATTCGGGGATGGTCCTTCGGAGGCTATTTAGCTGCACTCGCCGTTCTTCGGCGCCCCGACGTCTTTCACGCCGCAGTGGTAGGCGCCCCGGTTACCGACTGGCACCTCTACGACACCCACTACACGGAACGATATTTAGGTCACCCCGAACAAGAACCAGCTAACTACGAACGGACCTCGCTACTTACCATTAGACCTGAGGTGCAGCGACCGCTTATGTTGATACATGGCTTAGCTGATGACAACGTCGTTGCCGCCCACACCCTCCAGCTTTCGTCAGCGCTCTTAGAAGCCGGTCATCCCCATGAAGTTCTGCCCCTATCGAATACGACCCACATGACTCCCCAAGAAGAGGTCGCCGAAAATTTGCTTCTTTTGCAAGTCGACTTCCTCAAACGGCATCTCTAGAACCACCAAGATTGACCCTTTACGAACCCGCTCTCTGTCAAAAACTTGATGACTCTGACGTCTCGTTTCATAATTCGCCATCGCGATAACATCTACCGGCGCTAGCCTCAGGTTTTAGTTCGCGGTCGACGGAGCGGATTTGAGCGACACCCAAGTCAAAATTCACGTGCCAGGCAACCATCTGATGGTTGGCGTTTTGGGTCAGCGAGATGAGCATCTGCGGATGGTTGAAGATCACTTCGACACAGCAGTGATTCACGTCCGCGGCAACGAAATCACTGTTGAAGGACCAGAAGCACCAGTTGTCGGCCAAGTTTTCTCAGAGCTGGTGCAAGTACTCGAAGGTGGCCAACGACTCGGCGAAGCAGAAGTTGCTCGAATGATCGACATGGTCAAGTCAGATGAGAGCCCAAGCGAAGTTCTTTCCACGCGAATCCTCAAAGCACCGAATGGTCGAATCGTCCGCGCCAAAAGTTCTGGCCAAAAATCGTATGTAGAGATGGTAAGGAACAACATTGTTACCTTCGCCATTGGTCCCGCCGGAACAGGCAAAACTTGGCTAGCTGTTGCCCTAGCAGTGGAAGCTCTTATGGCTAAACAAGTTCGCCGTATTGTCCTTACCCGACCCGCTGTGGAAGCGGGCGAACGCCTCGGTTTCTTGCCCGGAGACCTAATGGCCAAAGTAGACCCCTATCTGCGACCGTTATATGACGCTCTCTACGACATGTTCGATGTTGAGGCAGCTGAACGCCTTTTTGAGAAAAATACTGTTGAAGTAGCGCCACTGGCGTTTATGCGCGGGCGAACCCTTAACGACAGTTTCATCATCCTTGATGAAGCTCAGAACACCACCCCTGAACAAATGAAAATGTTTCTGACCCGAATCGGCTTTGGATCCCGGGTAATCGTGACCGGAGATGTGACACAAATAGACGTACCCGGAGGCAAAAGCGGTCTACTCGACGTTGAAGGCACCCTAAACAATGTGCCTGATGTGGCATTCGCTCGTCTTGAAGGTCGAGACATCGTTCGTCATCGAATAGTTCAAGCAATCGTGAATGCCTATGAACAACGCGACTCAACACCCAAAAATTCGTGACACATTTCGAATCTTCAGAGTCGACGACTACTCAGCCGAAATCAGCACAACAAACTCATCCAGACGTCCATGTGTTTAACGAACAAAACGATTTCGAACTCGACACGGAACGATACCGCCAGCTCGCAATGTCAGTGATAGCCGGTGAAGGAGTCACTGCTGTAAGCGAACTTTCGGTAACTTTTGTGTCGCCCGAAGCGATCACGGTACTAAACGAACAACACATGGGTCATGAAGGTCCAACCGACGTGTTGGCGTTCCCTATTGACGAGCATTCAACGCAATCACCGGACTTGACTGACACTCCGTTAATGCTCGGCGACGTTGTTGTCTGTCCATCTGTAGCAGCCGATAACTGTTCGACTAACAAAGGCTCATACCCGGGGCACCAAGGCCTACTGAGAGACGAAATCGACCTGTTAGTGGTGCACGGAGTACTGCACGTGTTGGGCATGGACCACGCCGAACACCAGGAAAAACAACGAATGCAACAATGCGAGCGGTTGCACCTCGCCAACATTGCTGAAAAGAGCCTCTAATGGGAGGCGCCGTCATAGCTCTGTTATCAGTCGTCTTGTTGCTGACACTCATCACATTTCGGTTGATCGAGGTTACTTTCGTGCGGCTCGGCCGCGCTCGAGCAGCTGGTCTCGATGAAACAGCCGGCGACAGCCTCCAACTAGACGAGCTGATAGCGGACAGAGAAGTTCTCCTAACCCCAATCACGATCGTTCGAGTCGGCTGTCAAGTTGGTTCGATAGCCATCGCTGTGTCAATTGGGCAATCAACTGGAAGTACTTTGCTGGCAGTGGCCATCGCAGCTGTAGTTCTATTCCTATTCGGCGAAGCAATTCCAAGGCGCTGGGCCATCGAAGCAAACGATGACATGGCCAAACTCCTAGCGCGCCCCGCTCGACTCATCGCTCGATTTGTTCCCCTCCAATGGTTGGCTATTCCGCTGATCAGCCTTGTGCGTCGATGCGGCCCACGACCTAGAGAAGAACAAACTGATGACATAGTCGAAGATGAACTTGTTGCACTCGCCGAAGCAGCAGCCGAGGCAAGTCTGATCGAAGACGATGAAGCCCACCTGATCGGATCAATCATTGAACTCGGAGACACCATCGTTCGTGAAGTCATGGTGCCTCGACCAGACATGGTGACCCTCGCTCGAGGCCTAACAGTTTCAGAAGCACTCACCGTTGTTGTAGACACCGGTTTCACCCGACTACCTGTTGTCGGCGAAACCGTCGACGACGTCATTGGCATTGCACTATCGAAAGATCTCGTCGCAGCCCAGTTGCAGAACCCGACAAACGCCGACATGGATCCACTCATACGCGACGCTGTTTTCGTTCCCGAATCAAAAAGAGTGTTCGAACTGATGCGAGAGATGCAGGCATCAAAGTCTCACCTAGCCATAGTCGTCGACGAATACGGCGGAACCGCAGGACTTGTCAGCCTTGAGGACATCCTCGAAGAACTTATTGGCGAAATTGTCGATGAATTCGACAGCGAAGAATCACTAGTTCAAGAAGAAGCCGACGGCACCCTGTTGCTTTCGGGACGACTTCCAGTAGATGATTTCGAAGAATTAACTGGAATCTCAACAGGAGACGGTGATTGGGACACAGTTGGCGGTTTCGTGTTTGGGTTACTCGGACACGTGCCCGAAGTCGGCGAAAGCGTCGTCTATGAGCAGTGGGAGCTAACCGCTATGGAGATCGAAAATCGACGGATCAACATCATTGGCGCTCGTATCAAGGCAACCGAATGAGATCCGGTTTTGTTACTTTCGTTGGCCGACCTAATGCAGGCAAATCAACTCTCATCAACCAAATACTTGGAACCAAAGTCAGCATCGTCTCCAACAAACCGCAGACCACCAGACTTCGGATCATGGGTGTACTTCACCGCGAAGAAAGCCAAATCGTTTTTGTTGACACACCCGGAATTCACAAACCGGTCACCCAGCTCGGAGAAAGACTCAACGACACAGCTCGATCAGCGTTAGCCGACGTAGACGTAGCATGTCTCGTTATTGACGCCACTGCCCCAATTGGACGCGGAGACCAAGTCGTAGCTGAAGCGCTCCCACCGAAATCGGTCGTCATAATCACCAAGTGCGATAAAGCCTCCAAAGATTCGATTGTGCAACAGCTCGCAGCATCAACAAAATTTGAGGCAGAGGAATACTTCCCGGTCTCAGGGACTACAGGCGAAGGAATTGAACCTCTCGTCGCCTATCTCGACAGTCGTATGAGCGAAGGACCTGCCTACTTCCCGCCCGACCAAGTCACCGATCTCCCAGAACCGTGGTTTGTTGCCGAACTCGTCCGCGAACAGCTCCTCGCCATATTTCGCGAAGAACTCCCATACAGCATCGCGACGCGGGTCACAGAATGGGAATGGCCGAGGATCCGATGCGAAATATTAGTTGAACGCGAATCGCAAAAAGGAATGGTGATAGGGCGAAATGGAGAAGTGCTGAAACAAGTAGGTACAGCGACACGACGTCAGCTCGCTGACAACGGAAAAGGGGTGCACCTCGAACTTCATGTCAAAGTAGAAAAAGACTGGCAACGTCGAACAGAGTCGCTCGACCGGCTCCTCGATTTCCACGAACCGGATTAACCTGCCAGTTGTGATTCCTGCAGCACTCGACCTCTCTTCAGTTCCGCGACACGTCGCGTGTGTTATGGATGGCAATGGACGTTGGGCGCAAGCTCAAGGACTACCGAGAACTGAGGGCCACGCAGCAGGCGAGGACGCCCTTTTCGATGCGATTGAAGGTGCCAAAGAAATCGGAGTTCAATGGTTGACTGTGTTCGCTTTCTCAACTGAGAACTGGAAACGGCCTCCAGAAGAAGTGAAGTTCCTCATGAACTTCAACGAATCATTGTTAGTGCGTCGCTCCCATGAACTAAATGAAATGGGTATCCGCATTCTGTTCTCCGGCAGAAAAAATTGGCGGGTTCCGAAACGCGTTCTGCGCAGCATGGAGGAAGCCACCGACCTCACGAAGAACAACACCGAGATGACTCTCACTATTGCCTTTAACTACGGAGGGCGAGCCGAAATCATTGATGCAGTCAAAAGGATGTTGGAGGATGACGTTCCGGTAGAACGCATAGATGAACGAAAATTGGCTCGTTACCTGTATGAACCTTCCATGCCAGATGTCGATCTACTAATCAGAACCTCTGGCGAACATCGGCTATCAAACTTTCTTTTATGGCAAGTCGCATATAGCGAGCTTCTATTTACCGAAACCTTGTGGCCAGACTTTCGGCGGGCAGACCTTTATGAAGCCATCCTGGAATACCAAGCACGCGACCGCCGCTTCGGCGGACTTAATAGGTGAGTCGGGCTTATGGCGCACTACCGCGATAGCGGCGTCATTGTTCGCACCCACAAGCTCGGTGAAGCAGACCGGATCCTGTCAATAATCACCGAAAACAATGGAAAAGTGAGAGCCGTCGCAAAAGGGGTGCGAAAGACTCGAAGTCGTTACGGGGGCCGCCTAGAACTGTTACGTCACCTCGACCTGCAGTTCTATCAGGGTCGAGGAGACCTCGACATCGTCACCCAAGCCGAAACACGAAACCACTGGCCAGAAATACAAGATGACCTAGACCGCCTCGGAAAAGCATTAACCATTGCCGAAGCTGTCGACCAGGTAGTGCAAGACAAACAACAGAACCGAGAGGTCTATCGCATGCTTTGCGGGGCCCTCGAAACGCTACGGAAAAGCGATCCGGTACTCATCGTCCCAGCTTTCATGCTCAAACTCTTGGCCCACGAAGGTGTTGCGCCAGCGATGAATGAATGCGTAATCGGAGGGGAGGTAACAGACCTCGAGTTCTTCGACCCTCGAATTGGAGGTGTCACCTGCGCAGCTCACCAGCGAGGCCGTCGAATTTCGTCCTCAGCGTTGGAGCTAATGAGGGCGACGCTAGGAGGGGCCTTAGCAACGGTTTTAGAAGTCCAACAAGCCCCACATACAGACGAAGTGTCGGCTCTCACTCATCGACTTTGGGAGTTCCATATCGAACGAAGACTGCGTAGCACCGAATTGCTCACTTAACCCAAAACCGAAACAGGAAGAGCTAATCGAGCATTCCCTTAGGTTTTCCCGAAGTCTTGGCATGCAGTTGCGCAAACTTTTTCTCTGCGCGAGCGTTTGCCGTCGATTGCCACCACAGGCGTCCCTTCCAGACCGCTCCAGCAAGCGAGAAGAAGCCCAATACAAGTTGCGTTCCATTTAAAAGTCGACACTGAGGGTGATCACTTTGAACTATTCCGTCAGGTGTTTCAGTTAATTCGGCACGCACCACATCCAAATCAACAGCATCGGGGGAAGGAGACAAAATCGGTCGAGGACATGACCATTCCATGCGATCGTTGTCCACACCCTCGAATTCAGTGTCGAAGAAAGTGATCGGCGTTGACCAAATGAGACCAGTCAACAGCAGACAAATAAAAGCAACAGTTCTATCTCGCAACATAACAACGCAATCTTAACCCACTTCGACGCTGCTATTCGGTGAAGTACCCGCCATCGGGATGCAATATTTCTCCAGTGAAATAAGATGCCTCATCGCTAGCGAGGAACAATGCGGTGTTCGCGATCTCCTCGGGGACACCCTTTCGTCCCATAGGAATGTTCGCAAAGAATTGGGTGAGCCGTTCCTCAGGAATTAAATCGATCATCTTGGTCATATGGGTGTCTACATAGCCCGGCCCAATAGCGTTGACTCTGATTCCCGAAGTCGCCAACAGTCGAGCCATTTTTTTGGTCAACATCCACACAGCGGACTTTGAACACACGTACGGGATCGGACCAGCATCAGGATGTTTCGCGGCGATTGAAGCGATCGTCACAATGGATCCTCCATTGCCGGATTCCACCATCGGGGCTACACAGGCTTGGGCAGCTAAGAGCGTCCCATCTAAGTTGATTGCCATTACCTGGCGAAAATCTTCTAAATCCAGATCTAATAACTCGGTGGCAGGATTTTCGAAATAGTCCATACGTTTCGCCCACCACTTCACACTCGCGTCTTGGTCACCACTTTTGTATCCGGGGTGACTCACGCCAGCTGCAGTAACCAAAACATCGATCGCCCCATAGGTTTCAAGAGCGTGAGCAGCCATCGCATGATTGTCATGAGAACTCACAGCGTCGCAGTGCACAAATGAGGCAACCCCGCCGTCACCAGCAACCATCTGGACAGTTTCTTCGCCTAACTCATCGATAATGTCAGCCACGACAATTTTCGCTCCCTCTGACGCGAAACGTTGAGCTGTTGCACGGCCGAGACCGTTGCCTCCGCCTGTTATAACTGCCACTTTTCCTTCTAAACGCATAAATCCCCCAAAGGCACAAAAGGCCTGATTGAACTGCTACGCAAACATAGTCAAACAATTGCGTGGCCAGAGAGGGTAAGTCATAGGTACCCTCAGCGCCATGGCTTCGCCCGATCCAACCCTCTTCGATAAAGTTGTCAACCTCTGCAAACGACGTAGTTTCGTTTTTCCCTCAGCGGAAATTTACGGAGGTTTTCGCAGTACCTACGACTATGGGCCGCTCGGCGTCCTCATGTTAAGAAACGTTAAAGACGCATGGTGGCGATCGATGGTTCAACTACGCAGCGATGTCGTAGGTCTCGACGCTGCCATATTGAGCCCGCCGCAAGTTTGGGAAGCCTCAGGCCATCTCGAAAATTTCAGTGACCCTCTCGTCGATTGCACCGAATGCAAAACAAGACATCGAGAAGACCAGTTAGAGGACCGCAACACCTGCCCATCATGTGGCAAAACCGGAACCTTCACAGAAGCGCGAGCATTCAACCTGATGTTCAAAACGCAAGCTGGACCTGTCGAAGGAGCCGGCGCTGACGTTTACCTACGGCCAGAAACAGCTCAAGGAATGTTCATCAACTTTAAGAACATCCTTGAAACAAGCAGAAAGAAACCACCTTTCGGAATCGCTCAAGTAGGTAAATCGTTCCGAAACGAAATCACCCCAGGGAACTTTGTTTTCCGAACACGTGAGTTCGAACAAATGGAACTCGAATTCTTCGTTCCACCCGACGACGCAAACAAGTGGTACGAGTACTGGATGCAAGAACGACACCAGTGGTACCTAGATTTGGGAATCCCTGAAGAACAAATCCGGATGAGACCGCACGACGAAGATGAACTCAGTCACTACTCGTCTGGCACCAGTGACGTCGAATTCTTATTTCCATGGGGCTGGGGTGAACTCGAAGGCATAGCCAACCGCGGAGATTTCGACCTTCTTCAACACGCAAAACACTCTGGACAAAAACTTGAATACTTTGATCAGGGAACAGGCGAAAGATACGTCCCACATTGCATCGAACCAGCTGCAGGAGCGACTCGGTCAATGATGGCGTTCCTGATGGCTGCCTATGACGAAGAACTTGTAAACGACGACACCCGAACTGTTCTTCGACTCCACCCGCGCTTAGCCCCATACAAAGTTGCCGTTTTGCCGTTATCTAAAAAAGACACGTTGCTGCCAAAAGCAGAAGAAGTACTTCACATGCTGCAACCACACTTCATGTGTGACTACGACATCACCCAAGCAATCGGCAAACGATATAGACGCCAAGACGAAATCGGAACCCCCTATTGCGTCACAATCGACTTCGACTCCTTAGAAGACGACGCTGTGACAGTCCGCGAACGTGACTCGATGGAACAAGAACGCGTGTCAACTAAAGAACTAGTGGACTACCTCACACAACAGTTAGCCCTGTAAAGCAGTCCGAGAGGCAACTAGCCTGTCAGCGAGGGGAGCAACGATGAGTTACACCATCGCGTTAGGAACAGTCGGAGGCGGCCTATGGGTCGGTTACAACGGCGGCGAAAAATGGCGACAAATCCAAGGGCCGATGGATCCCGAGTCGAACGTGCGCGCCTTAGCGAGCAACCCTCAAGATTCAGAACACCTCCTTGCTTCCGTCGACGGAGACGGCATCTACCAATCTCACGACGGCGGCAGTCATTGGGAACAAACAGCAGAACTAAAAGATCGACCGATCTGGTCGCTGTCCTTCGACCCTCACGATACGAAACGGATATACGCCGGCACTAGACCGGGGCTATTCGCTTCAGACGATGGCGGCACATCATTCACAGAAATGGACACGACCATGAGTGATCGCTGCCCAATCGGTGTGCCACGAACTACCAACGTCGTCGTCGACCCAAACGATTCAGACACCATCTACGCGTCAGTGGAGATCGATGGTCTGCATCGCAGCCGTGATCGAGGCAGAACATGGGAATCTCTTGGTGCCCTGGGACCGTCAGAGTTCTACAACGACGTTCACGGCCTGACTCTCCGAGACAACGGAGCGGAAACCGAACTGCTTGTCACGTCCCCCTTCGGTCTGGGGCGAAGTACCGACGATGGGTCGAATTGGAACTGGCACGAATTCCAACCATTCGAAGGCTCCAAATTCGAGTTCGCATATTCGCGATGCATTCGCGCCCCCTGGGGAAACGACTTCGTCATCGTGTGTGTCGGCGACTACATCCCAGGTCGCACAGGAGCCATTGAGGTCAGCAGAGACGGCGGACAAACGTTTCAACGAGTGCACCTACCTGAAACACCCAAAGCAACCATGTACTGGCTCGCTACACACGAAGAACTTCCCGGCGTTGTCGCAGCGAGCTCCGTCTATGGGCAGATTTATGTCAGTAGTGACTTCTGCGAAACATGGACCAAACTGGAACGCGAACTGGGAGAGATTCGCTGCTCGCTCATTGTGCCCGCACAATGACCTCAGCTGAGACCCAAACCGAGATAGCCGCAGCAATCAGCGACGCAGTACAACGAGCATCAGGACCTAACGCATCAATCTCCAAAGAAGAAGCCCTCCTTCAGATCGCACCCCACCAACTCCAAGCAGTCCTCCACGAAGGCTTTGGTGGCACCAACCATGATGTTCTAACAAGCGGCCTCGGAGCATCGCCAGGAGCAGCTGTTGGACGCATAGTCCTAACAGCAGACGAAGCCATGATGGCCACCGACGACGT
>Ga0163179_10001644_pt1 | contig 15673 bp, 10 predicted proteins | sample AtlANTMetagenome_FD_109643 | JGI IMG/M metagenome (GOLD analysis project Ga0163179, IMG submission 109643) | Marine eukaryotic phytoplankton communities from the Atlantic Ocean - Atlantic ANT 2 Metagenome | ecosystem: Environmental > Aquatic > Marine > Oceanic | place: North Atlantic Ocean... | reverse complement strand
GGCTGGACCACAGATACAAACGAAAACGACAAAGCATTACGTGTAGTGTCTGGTTCAACAAGCTCAGGAGGCAGCGTAGCTTTTTCTAGTGCGTTCACAAGCCATACGCCCGCTGGAGCGGTGGCTACAACAGTAACTGGTAACACCGGTTACCATACACTTGTTGCGGGAGAGCTGCCTGCTCACCGTCACTTTATTGCTGCAAATATCACAGGCAACGCTTTAGGTGCACTAACAGCATCAAACTCAGCTCGCCGTGGTGGTCACGAAGAACTCACATCAAACAATTCAGAAGACTACAACTTAGGTGGGGCTGGTAGCACGGACGCAACCATCGGTCGTACATCATCTGTAGGTAGCAACAACGGTCACCGACACAGCGTATCAATAACAGGTAACAGCACGTTTACCGGAACACCAATAAACCTAGCCGTTAACTACGTAGATGTAATAATCGCCCAGAAAGACTAATAAATGCAAATTGAAGTAGAGCCAAATTGTCCGTTAGATTCGTTTAATCCGTGTCGCAAAACACAATGCGCCTGGTTTACTCAAATGCGGGGCATGGACCCAAATACTGGAAAAGAAGTCGATGAGTGGGGCTGTGCAATAGCTTGGCTCCCTTTAATGCTTGTCGAAAACTCGCAACAGTCAAGGCACACGAGTGCTGCAATAGAGAGCTTTAGAAACGAAGTAGTAAAAAACCAACAAGAGAGCTTAGAAGAACTAGCAACACAGTTTAGACCAATTATCGAAAGTAAGTAACATGATGAATTTGCCGGTGCGAAAAGCAGGTGAATACGGCGTCATTACTGACCTTAATCCGTATGACTTGCCACCCAACGCATACTCGAATGCAAACAACGTTTTGTTTGATGAAGACAAGGTATTGAGAGCACCGGTATACAAAAGATTATTTAATGTAGCAGGCCAAGCTGCAAACGAAACAGGCTTAGCATCAGCGTTTAGTTATACGAACGAGATTGACGGTGCTGTACCTATGCTAGGATTTACTAATAACGACATTAAAACCTACAACAACGGAACAGAAGCCGATGTTACACCTGCTGGCAAAACAACAGCTACGCTAACCAAGCCTTATACTCATGCACAATTGTCCGGCTTGTCGCTTATTGGCCGCGAGTCAATGAAGCCTTATATCCGCGACTTAACAAGTAGTGCAGCATATGCGTTGCTTAGTGTAGGTGACTGGCCTGCTAACGACACAGCGAGATCATGGAGAGCATTTAAAGACTTCTTTATTGCTCTTAATGTCAATGAGGCGGGCACTCAAAAAGACACTATGGTCAAGTGGTCCGACGTTGTTCAGTTTCGTGCTAACCCAACATCAGGTGTTGTGTGGACTGCAGGTGCTACTAACTCCGCTGGCAGCAACATCTTGGCGCAGATGCGCACCGGTATTGTTGATGGTTCAACGCTTGCTAACAGCTTCGTTATATATAGTGAAACCGAGTCAGTGCTTATGGACTTCACAGGTTCGGCGGATATATTCAGCTTCAAAAATCTGTTTGATGACGACGGTGTAATTAACCCGAACTGCATAGCTAGTACAGGTAAAGAGCACTATGTGTTCGGCAACAAAGACATTTATATGCACAACGGCATTACGAAGAAGTCAGTTGCGCAAGGTCGCGTGCGGCGACGTATATATCAAGGCATGTCGGAAGAAAATAAAGAAAAATGCTTTGTGCATTTCGACAAACGACTAGACCTTATTTACTTCTGCTATGTGTCTAACGAGTCAGACATTGGTTTCGTTAACACTAACTACTGCAACAGAGCAGCAATTTATAATGTTCGATATAATACTTGGTCTTTTGTTGACCTCCCAAACGTTTTTGGTGGCGGGTTAGTCAATGTTTCACTAGCAGACCAATCATACGCAGCGTCAACCCCAGGCTATAATGCCACAGATAGTGCCTACGAGACGTTTGAAGACAGCTCCCCTCGCTCATCTTTCTTTGCTAGCGCGCGTATGGATACAGTTGGCTTGACCTCTGGACGCGTTTACGCGCCTGATTTACTGCTTGATGGGCTAATTCAGGCTAATGCTGAGCCTGAGACACTAAAACCAGCCTTTATTGAGCGATTAGGCCTTGATCTTGATGAAACTAAAGCGCCGCTACGCAGCTACAAGAACATTTTAGCGTTTATACCGCAGATAACGACGATTTCAGGTGAAGATCCGGTAACTGTTAGCCTTGGTGCTACAGACTTACCGTATGTAACTGACCCTAACTACCAAACAGTGGTGTCGTTTGCACCATCGAGCGCCCACAAGATAGACTCGCGTGCTGCAGGCAGGCTTATTGCGTTCCGAGTAACAGAGTCTGCAGGCAAATATTTTAACTACAGCGGCGGTGATTTTGAAATATCAATCACGAGCACGAGGTAGTTATGGCTTACAACACAATACGCGAACCATACATACGTACCTTGCCGCCAGAAGACGAAGAGTCGCGGCTTGAGTACATCAACGAAGAATTAAGAAAATTAGAAACAACTCTCGACAGAATAAACTCTCTGTTGACGGAGATAGATAACCGCCTTGTCGGTGGAGGATTATAATGTTTGGCAGTTTTTTCGATAAAGGCACAAGCCACACTGCAGACCCGATAGCTGAAGAAGGTTTTGATTTATACAAAGACGAACTTGCTGCGCTTTCGCCCGGGCTTCAAAATTTACTTCAAAATACGATTCAAAACCCATACTACCAAGGCCAGCTTTCAGCTGACGTCGACCCATATATGACAGACGTCTACGGTATGATTGGTGATTATGCCACAAATATGTTCGGCAACAGTCAGAACATGATGGATAATATCATGGGTCAAATGGGTCAGTTCGATAATTACGGTCAAATGCTGTCCGACTACAACACTCGCATAAACGATCCAAATGCTGCTTTTGACTACGCTAACCAGTTTGCCAATAGTGGCATGGTTAATAATATGATCGATGCCGCGTCTACTGATGTGACTCGCAATTTATACGAAAACACTTTGCCTGGTATTGATCGCGCTGCAGCCATGCGAGGTAATACCAATAGTAACCGAACAGGCATTGCTGAAGGCATAGCTACACGTGGTGCTGGCGATCGCATAGCAGACATTGGTGCCAATATACGCGGCAGCATGTTCGGTCAAGGTCTAGGCCAATATAACAAAAATACAGCAGCCGAGCTCGCTGGTTTGGGTGCTATGGGCAATGCTTACGGCAATATGGCAAACCTTTACGGTGATGCTTTTACAATGGGCGGCAACGCTCTTGATGCACTGTACGGCATGGGCAACAGCATGATGGGCATAGACCAAGCTGCACTTGATCGCCTCTACGGTGATTACCAGTTTGGTACGGCATTGCCATTTGATTTGTTCGGCAAATACATGACTCCGTACGCAAACATGGCCAGCTTCTCAGGCAAAGGTAACTTCCAAGAGCAGCCTAGTGATGCAGACAACGTCGCGCAAGCACTCAAAATTGGCAGCACAATAGCAGGATTTTTCTAGGAATATAAAATGGGACTTTTTGATTTTATGCGAGGGTCTGGTCGGCTTTCGCAAGGGCCAACTCGACCTCAGTTATACCAAACAGAGACAGTTGTACCGCCCACCGGCTACGAAGTGCGTCCTGCACTCAACAATCCAAATGCTCCGCAGTACATAACTTCACGACCTCGACAATTTAACCAACAAGGCACAACTGGTGGACCTGTCCAGGTCAACCCGCTGCCACCAATGCCACAACAGCGTCAAACAAACGCACTTACCGATGCAGCAACTTACATGAAGCAAGTCGATGAGTTTGCTAAGTTTAGTAACGCGCCACTTAGCGACAAACTTATGGCACTCAGCGGAGCATTTAGCAGCACAACCACTGACGACAATTACATGAAGGATTACGAACAAGGTATTCGCGACAGATTTACTGAGAGGCGCAACCAAGCAGTAGAAGAACGTCGCAAAGACTTTGGCGACATAGAATATGTAGGCGATGCTAACACAGGCAAGCTGGTGCGCCAGAACAAAACTACAGGTGAGCTTGAAGACGTAACAGACCAGTACCCTGGACTGTTGAACGCGTTTAAAGCTCAATTTAAAGCCACTAAATATGGAGGACAAGTACTAGATCCGCGAACAGGCGGAGTTATTAGTCCAGCAGACGCAGCACGCGATAAGAAATTTGTTGAAGACCTTGTAAAAAATCCTACGACACAAATGGCACAGGATATTAGTGAGCTAGGGCTTGTTTTACAAAACCTTAAAGGACCAGATGCTGATGAGTTAACTGGACTAAGTGCTACTAGTCCGATTGACTCCATAGCTAGGTTGGTAGACTCGCAAGGCGACCTGGGCTTGCGTGCTATGGTCGACGTTAAAAGTAAGGACATGCAGGACATTGTTAACCGAGTTACGCAGCAGTCTTTACGATTAACTCTTGGTGCACAATTTACCCAACGCGAAGGCTTTATGTTGATCCAAAGAGCGTACGATGTGCGCTTGCCACCTGAAATGAACGCAAGACGTATTGCCGTTGCGAGAGAAGCATCGATGATGCTTAGAGAAGAGCGGCTAGCGCAAGAACAGTATTTCAATAAGCATAGAACACTTGCTGGCTACGTTTCACCAATCGCTAGTTCACTAGAGCAAATGAACCAAAGAATACAGTCGGTTTACGCCCAAAATAGTAGCGACTTTGGCAACGAGTACAAACAGGCTCAAACCGATTTAAGAAACATCGGCGGCACGGTTTCACTTCAAAGGCCTACTGAAAACAAGACGCCTGACAATCAACCAGGCGGCAATTCTGAGTTAGATGCTCTTTTAAATAAGTACCAAAAGAAAAACGATTAAGGCTAAAAAATGGCTACACTGCAGGAACTCGAGTCGGCGCTGCGAGCGGCTGATGCTGCTGGCAATGTCGAAGATGCGACTGCGCTGGCAAATGCATACCGCGAGATGCAGGCTCAGCAAAACGCTATCGTACCCAACGCCGAACCTGATGGACCACTCGCTTACGGTGTAGACCTTGCACAAGAACGTGTCGGTAAGGCATTTAAGGCTGTCGGTGAGCTTACTGGTTTTGAAGGTTTAGAACAAACTGGCCAAAACATTGTCGACCAGCAACAAGAAGACATTGCTCGAGGCAACTATCAGCCTGAATACAATTTAACTATCGACCAAGCATACAGGCAAGGCAAGCTCGGTGGTTTTACATTAGAAAAGCTGCAGGAAAACTTCGCTAGCACAGGCGGTAGCCTTGTTGGCGCTGCGGGCAGTGCGCTTGCTTTTGCCTTTAGCATGCCTATTACAGCTGCCGTCGCCACGCTTGGCACGCTTGGTTTTGGTATATCGCAAAATATTGGCGAAGCAGTATCAGAACAAGAAGCTAAACTTGATGGTGAATACTCGCCTGGCACAGCAGTTGCAGTCGGTACAGTAGCAGGTATGCTTGACCTCGTCGGCGCCAAAGGTGTTATCCCAACCGACGCCCTTGCAAAGATGACAATAAACGAGATTATCGAAACACTTGGCAAGAAAGGCTACTACGAAGCTGCTACTGAATTTACGAAGAAAATACTGAAAAAGACGGGTATTGAGGGCGCTACAGAAGGCGCACAGGCTGGCTTAATTACAGCTGGTGCAGCCTATGAAGGGGCTGACTACACTACCGAAGAAGTTATACGCAACCTTGGAACTGAAACCTACTTTGGCGCGATCATGGGTGGTGGCGTTGCTACTACACTCGAAGGCGCAAAAGGCGTTAAAGCTGTTGCAGATCCTGTCATCGAGCCAGTTGTTGCAAAGCTTACGCCCGACACCATGCGAAACATTCACGGTGGCGACACTGAAGCTATGGCTGACGTTACACGCGACATAGTTCAAATGGACAGTGTAAATCCTGAGCGCAGCACCGGTAATTTACAAGATAACGAAGCAACAATAGACGACCTTCACACTGACTACATGGCTGAGTTTAACGAGCGCATTGCACAGGCTCGTAAAGCAGGCAAAATTAATGACGGCAACAGAGCAGCTGTTAATGCGGCGGCTAAGCGCGCAAAAAACAAAGTTAAAAACGAAAGCAACACAGCTGACATTGAGCTGCTCAACGACATTGATCCTCAGTTAGGTGCCCTTGCCCGTAAATTTAATATTATTACGAGATTTAGTAAGCTAGGCGTGCAAGGTGGTGTGTCGCAATACACAGACTTTTTTAATCCTCTTACAGTTTTGCGCAGTGTAGGCAAGCTAGCCCGACGACAAGCGGCAATACAAGCTGGTGTCTCTACCGGTATTGCTATGTACGCACCGGCAGGCTCTGCATCACTTTATGTTGGTGGCAGAGCGATTGATGCTGTTACAGGCAGCCGCAACCGCGTTAAGAAAGCCATCAAAAAATATGGTGAAGCTCCAGGCATTGCTCGTCCTGATGGTGTGTCCGCAACTGAAGCCACAGCAGGCTCGACTACTACAACACAGCAAACCGCGTATGGCGGCAAACCCGTCACTGAAGCATTAGACGAGACTAAGCAAAACATCGCGCCAGATCCGATTTCACCGCAGGGTGTAATGGAAGGCAATACAGGTCTTGATCGTGCAACCGTAGCAAAGCTGCTTCGCATATTAGCCAAAGCTAAGCCTGCACTAAACAAATCGATTCAAGAGTATCATCGCTCAGTTGCTATGCGTGGTGGCAAGGTGACTGGCCTGTACCCGCTGATTGAAGAAGTAAAACGAGCCGCAGGTGCGCAAGGTATCGAATATGATACTACGTCGCCAAGTTACCCTATAGGCCCAGAAGGCGATATTAGAAACCCGATTGCTTACCAAGCCACCGTCGACGCAGCTATGGCGACATTGAAAAATGCCGTAGATAACGCACCGACGCCTGAAATAGCTGCCGTAGCATTGAAAGTAGCAGCAGCCAAATCCCGAATTAACAAAAAGGGCATTGTTGCGACAGCTATCAATGAATACCCAGATCACGTTAATTACATCAAAGCCGTTATCGATCCGCTAACAGAGTTTGGCCCGCAAGAAACAGCACAAGAGTCTAGGTTTGACATCGGAAACAGGATGTTATCGCGCGTATTTAAATCGGCTGATTTAGTCGAGGAAAGCCGCACTATTGATCCACGCAAAACTAAGTTTCACGATGTTGATCGCTTAGGCTTAATTGCTCGAGCATTGGGCAAAGGTTTTAAGGTCGCACTCAACGCAAGTGATGACGCTTATTATCGTCGCCAAGAACTTATTACGCTTTCGCGCGATGCTGGCCGCACAGCAGTTTTACACGAAATATTTCACGCAGTAGAAAACAGACTCTCCGAAAAAGAGATGTCTATTCTTCAAAGTCACCCAGTATACCGCCAAATACAGAGCGAAGTAGTCGAACTGTATCCTGAGCTCACTATTGCAGCACAACGTTTGGAAGCAATGGCTGAGACAGCCGCGCGTTTACAAAATAGCCGTACAGAGGGCGACAGTGTTGTTAATTACGTTTTGTCGCGTATTAAAGGTCTAATCGAAGCATTTAAAAATCTGATCGACGGCAAAGGCTTTCGCACAGTAGATAGTGTGCTTGACGAAATCTACACAGGTAAAGCGTACCAGCGCGGCATCAACGAAGCATACGACAATATGCTTGTGCCAACTGTGCAGCATTCAAAGAGCGATAAGCCTGGCGGTCCGATGGTAGCAAAACGCTTGAAGCTACTTGATAAGGTCGAACAGCAAGCAAAAGAGCTGCCTACGCTAGAGCCAAAAGTTAACGCAGCCTTTGATGCTAAGGTTGCAACAATTGCTAATAATCTCGGCATACCTGGCATCGATGCAACAACCTTAAATATGATCTTGCGCCGTATTACGCCAGGCGTCGACATAGGCATGATAGCTACTGACTATCTACGTTCTATCAACGTACTCGACGCTGAAGGCAGAATTATTGGCGAAGATGTTACTAAAGACAATTACGAAGACTTTATTAATCCTCATCGCGACAACTTTATTATGCTGCTTAAGGCATTACAGGAAGCCGATATAATTGGTGAATTTGGCCTTGCCTTTAGAACTAGCGCAGGCGGGCGCCTATATCCAGTGCACACGCTGGACTTCAAGGATCCTGACATTGCAGCCAAGGCTGAGCTTAACAACGTAAATAAGTTCAAGAACCGTGCAAAATCTGAGCCCTATACTGACGCTCAAATTAACGACCATCCGCTCGGCAGCTATGAAAACACACGTGAGTTCATATTACGTGAACAGCAACAAGGTCTCGTCATCAACGATAAAATATTTGAGATGATGGACAAGATGCAGTCCACGCCACAAACTCACCGCGGTCTTGATTTGATATTTAAAAAAGACGGCACTACGGATAGCGCTTACACGCTCGCAAGTGCCGAAGCGATTAAGCAGCACAAAGATAACCAAAAAGAAACAGGCATGAGCCCTGTGTTTATGAGACGTCGTGCACAAGATCGTTTGCGCGTTGATACACTCAATGGAAGTGCGTCGTATCAAGGTAAAGCCGGTAAAGCTATTTGGGAGTTTCCTAACTGGACGCCTCTCGGTGCTACTGGCTTTGAACAGATGCTACACAGCATGCGCGATCACTTTGGCTTATCTAATGAGCTGCCATTTGACCAGCGCGTAGGTGTTTTATTCGGCACAGTTCGTGACTATATGAAACTTGCAGGTCGGCCTGAGAGTGACAAGATACCGGAAAATGTCTTGGACATGCCACTGATTGACTACATCGTAAATCAGTACGGTCAAGATGGTAGTTACATCTACTCACACACTCGCGGTGGTACGCCAAAGATATTCTTAGACAAGCAAAGCGGTACTACGCTTTACCAAATGAACCACGCCGTTTTTGATGTGGCAGATCATGGTTTTGAAATACAGCGAGCTGCTATCGAATTAGGTCGTATGCGCGCTTTCTTAGAAGGTAAAAATCCTAAATATAAGAAAGTGCCGAGCTCTGAGTTATTTCAGTTAGACGACGCACAAGCAGAGCTAGAAGGTTTTAGAAGTGCATATCCAACATGGTTTGATGGCACATCATCATCGTACCAGCTGCACGCAGTTCTAACTGGAGACGCTGGCTTGGCTGCGGCTACTAACCTGACAGACTTTGATCCAGCCGCGCCCGCAAGCGATTTATATCGCCCAGGCGCAAATGTAGTTCAAGGCATGTATCAGCTGCCATTTAGCAAAGCTCGTAAAATTAGTAAGAAGTTTTTGGCAAACAGACGAAGCTACGGTCAGGTTAAACTGACAGCACAAAAGTCTGGTGCCGAAGAACTAGCAAAGCAAGTAGAAGACTTTGGCGATTATGATAGCGATCAAGCTGTAAAAGATGTCGTTAAAAATATTCAAAACCAGCTTGAGCTGGAGTTCGACACTAATTTCCCGGGCGCCGCGCTTGCTGAAGGAATTTCGCGAGCTATCGCTGGTGAAGTACAAAACATGCTTGGCGACGATGGCTTTGCTGTTCGTGTTCCTTTGCCTGATGGAGACATTGCTGTCTATACAGGCAAGCTGCCCGACAGTGCAAAGCGCAGAGTTACGTGGACACTTGACGAAAATGGCAAAGACGGAACTGAACGTCGCGTAGGTGTAGGTGTATACCAGCCTAAACTAGCGATTACAGGTTTTGCTGCTTTCTTGAACCACGCACTCGATGCCTATGTACAACGCGAGATGGCAAAGCGCTTACGTGACTCTGGTGTCGAGCATTTCATGCATACACACGATGCGTTTGCAGTACCTGCAGCTAATGCAGAGCAAATGCGCCAAGTTTATCACGAGGTGCTAACGGAAATAGCTAAGCAAGACATTTACGCTAAAATATTAGAAGCAAATGGTCTTGATCCTGACAGCATGGTCGTCAAATTCAACAAAACCACAGAACAAGGTCCTGTAAAAATCGAAATACCGATGCGTCAAGTATTGGAAACAATACACAAAGAAAAAATGAAAACTTTTGGCGACGGTGTTGACGTGAATTTCTACGCTTTGAGTTAGAGGAAAAAATGACTGCAAGAAAAGGTCTGTACCACAACATTAATAAACGGAAAAAAGCTGGCACAAGCCGCTCTAAGAAAAAATCTACGATTAGTAAAAAGGCTTACTCAAATATGAAAGCTGGTTTTCCGAAGAGAAAGAAAAAGTCGTAATGGCTTAAAAAAAGAGAGCAAAATGAAACCATACGAAATTTACGAGCAAGTTTTACTAAACTTTGATCGCATGTGGAACGATCCACGTTTTACAACACAAGCTAAAGTTGACATGGCCCAGGAGTGGGTCCGCGCTTTGCCTCCTATTTCTCTTGTTAATCCTTCGTCGACAACATATCGCGCAGTTAGCGAGGCAATAAAACAAACGGTTGAGGAGGCTGTTAAAAATGAAAAAACCCCGAGCCTCCATCAACTCAAAGAGCAAGAGGCTGAAAGCAACTCCGCAGATCAAGGCAGCATGGACGGAAAAGAACATGCACATGCATCCGATAAAACGGATGAAAGCGGAGGGCGGCGAAAGGTGGGAAAAACACCTAGAGCATCTACGAAGCGTGGGCGCAAAAAATCATCGGCCTAAAGGTCTGCCTGATGGCTGGGGTCGACAACGTGAAGAATTAGCAACTGTTCGTAAAGATATTCGTGAGAAAGCAGAACAAAAGGTCATTGAAATGCAAGAAGAAGGCATCATTCCAAAAGACGACGACATAGCTCGTCGCGCGGTACAAGTGCTACTTGAGATCGCTGAAGGACCCGACGCTGCTGCTGCTAAAGCAGGTGCTGCAAAAGCACTTCTCGAATTTACGAAGCAGAAACCAACTAACAAGGTTGAAGTTAAAGCAGTTGCCGAAGAATGGTTAGCAAGTTTAGATGACGACAAATCAGAAAGCGAAGATAGTTCGCAAGAAACTGCTGAGTGATTTTGAGTTTTATGCAAAGAACGCTTTGCTTATAAGAACAAAAGACGGCGACACAACGCCGCTTAGCTTGAATACGGCACAAAAACAATTGTTAACTGCCGTACAAAAACAATACGAAGAAGAAGGCAAAATACGCGTCATTATTCTTAAAGCCCGACAAATGGGCTTATCAACGTTTGTTGGTGGTTGGCTTTATTACTGGCTGTCACAGCGCAAAGCGCAGCGTGGCTTAGTTGTTACTCACCACGCTGACAGCACTAGAGCGCTGTTCGATATGACACGGCGTTACCACGAAAACTGTCCCGAACCAGTGAAACCGCAGACAAAATATTCATCGCGCCGTGAACTTAATTTTAATGTTTTAGACTCATCATACGTTGTTGCGACTGCTGGTGGTGAGTCGGTAGCGCGCGGTGAAACTATTACCGTCGCGCACTTGTCAGAACTTGCGTTCTGGTCGCCATCAACAGCTGATGAAAACTTTAACGCAATCATGCAAGCGATACCTAACAAACCGAACACCGCAGTGTTCATTGAATCAACTGCTAACGGCGTATCAGGTAAATTTTACGATTTATGGAAAGGTGCTTGTGAAGGCACAAACGGTTTTCTACCGGTATTTTTACCGTGGTACATACAAGAGGAATACCAAGAGCCATGCCAGCAAAATGTGGAACTAAGTCCGGACGAAGAAAGACTAAAAAAAGAGCATCATCTTACGGTGGAGCAACTCGCGTTTCGAAGAAAAAAAGTAGCACAAAACGGGCTTGACCTTTTTAAGCAAGAATATCCTTCAAACGCTGATGAAGCGTTCCTGACATCAGGGCGCCCCATATTCAATCCAGAGCAGCTTGTGCGCATGCTAGAGACTGCTGAAAAACCTGTTGGTCGCTATGCATTAGAGAATGATGAGTGGCAACCTCACGCGCGTGGTGAGCTAACTCTTTATGAAGAAGTAGTGCCAGGCGAGACCTACACAATAGGTGCCGACGTTGCCATGGGTATACGAGGCGGCGACTTTTCAGTTGCGCAAGTATTAGACGGCAAGAAAAAACTAGTTGGCTGTTATCGAGCACACGTACATCCTGACTTTTTCGCAGATGTATTGTTGCGTTTAGGCGAATTTTTCAATGACGCTTATATAATATGCGAAAGCAACTCTCACGGCTTGCTCACATGTACTCGGCTTTATAAAGATTACGACTATGCGAACTTTCATACAGAAATTGTAGTCGACAAAATCAGTGACAAAGAAACTGTAAAGCTAGGCTTTGCAACAACAGCAAAATCAAAACCACTAGCAATAAACGAACTGCGTGCCTCCTTGCGTATGGACGAAATGCTCATACACGACAAGGTAACATTGCGTGAGATGCTTACTTATATTGAGACCGAAACAGGTGCGATGGAAGCTGAAGCAGGCTGTCACGACGACTGCGTAATGGCATTAGCACTAGCAAATTATGCCCACCAGCAAGGCTGGGAACCACTGAATACATACGATAACTATTACAGCGAGGCCATATAATGGCACACGAATTTAAAGCAATTACTCAAGACGAGCTACTTCAGCTTGTGCAAGAAGAGATCCGAGGTTCAATCGGATACTCTGATGGCGATATGAGTAACGAGCGTCAGGAGATACTTCGCTACTATCATGGCGAACTACCTGAACGACAAAGCAACGGGAACAGCAGCTACGTATCACAAGATGTGTATGATGGCGTTGAAGGTCTCAAGGCTTTGCTGCTCGAAACATTTAGCGCCGGGACCGACGTAATTCAGTTTGCGCCGCAAAACGGCGATGACGTTGCAAAAGCTCGTGTTTGCACTGCTTACACAAACTACATCATCCATCGCCAGAACGACGGTTTTAGTATTTACCGTGACGTTTTGCACGACGCACTCATCGCACGTAATGGCGTAGCAAAAGTATATTGGGACCAAGCTGAGGAAGTTATCGAGGAAGAGTTTGAAGATCTGTTGCCTGACGAGATTGATGCACTTTTAGCAGATCCAGAAGCAGAACTTTCAAACTTAAACGATGTCGACGGCAGATTTAGTGGCACGTTGCGCATTACTAAAAATAAATCGCAAATACGCATTGAGGTCGTACCGCCAGAAGAATTTGTAATAAGCCCAATGTCACAGCACATGAACGATGGCTTTGTTGCTCATAGGCGTATCATGCGAAAAGCTGATTTGCTTGCGATGGGCTTTGATCCTGATCTTATTGATGAGATTGGTAGCGAGGAAGACCCGCTTGGTGAAAATTATGCCGAGCGCTATTACCGACACGAACAAACTGGCCCGTCAAAATTGTCGCCTGATGAACTTAATAACCAAGAGCAGATGCAAGAGATCGTAGTATACGAGTCTTACGTTGAAGCTGATATGGAAGGTGATGGCCTTGCGCGTCTGTACAAATGTATAAGCGCCGGCAACACAGTTCTTGACTGCGAGCAAGTTGATAGACGACCGTTTATCTGCTTTGCAGCCATACCTACATCACACACATACTACGGCGAAAATTTTGCGTATAAACTTGTGCCTACACAAAATGCGCGAACAGCGCTTATGCGGTCTATTCTTGACCACGCTGCCGTAACAACGAACCCGCGCTACTTGGTTAACAAAGGTTCGTTAACTAATCCTCGCGAGCTGTTAGACAATCGACTTGGCGGTATTGTTAATGTAACTCGCCCTGACGGTGTAGTGCCGTTATCACAAAATCCGCTAAACCCATTTATATTTCAAACAATACAGGCGCTCGAAGATGACGCTGAAAATACAAGTGGTATTAGCAAGCTATCGCAAGGTTTAAATAAAGACGCTGTTAGCAAGCAAAACTCTGCTGCAATGGTCGAAAACCTTGTTTCACTGTCACAACAACGAAGCAAAATTGTTGCGCGTAATTTCGCAAACAACTTCTTAAAACCACTGTTTATGGAAGTTTACAGACTTGCTGTTGAAAACGAAGATGAAGAAAAAATAGTCGACGTTGCTGGTGAGTATGTTGCGATAGCACCATCGGAGTGGGAACAACGCAAAGATGTTGAAGTGTCGTTTAAGCTAGGCTACGGCGAGCAAGAACGAGAAGCACAAAAATATCAAGCGCTGCATACCGCACTTACACAAGATCCAGGCGTACAGCCATTTTATAGCCCGCAAGGTCGCTATGCGATGATACGCCAGATTATGCTTAGCGCAGGTATCAAGGATGTCGACACATATTTGTTGCCACCTGAGAAAGTGAAGCCACCCCAGCCTTCAAAGCAAGAGCAAATGCAGCAGCAATTGCTGATGAAACAAATCGAGCTTGAAGAGCGCAAGGTTGCACTGGCTGAGCAAGAAGCTGCTTTGAAAGCACGCATGGAAGAACGCAAGTTCGGTCTGCAAACTCAAGAAGCACAACTGCAAGCAGCAGCCAAATACAGCGAAGAAGAGCGTCGTGACTTCGATTCAGAAGTACGCGCAGACATCGCATACAAAGAGCTTGAGCTTGCAGAACAATCAGAAGACGAAAACCGCACAACGGTAATTTCGCCAAACGCATAAGGAAGCATAATGAAGGAGCAAGAAGTCATTGAGCGTGGAACTGCTGCGGAGTTTCTATTAAAAGACGAAACTTTTCAACGCACAGTCCAACGCTTAATCGATCAAAATATTAACATTTTTCTAAATAGCACGCCTACAGAAAACGACGTACGCGATATTGCGTACCATACGTCGCGTGCACTTTCAGACATTGTTAATACGTTACAACAAGAAGCGCTAATGAAAGCGCAAATCATGGAGCAAAATGATAATGAGTGAGACTACTGAAAGCGTCCCTCAGACCGAAACCGAGCAGCAGCCAACAGTGACTGCTGCCGTTAATGCATTTCTTGATAAATGGGAAGACTCTCCTGCCGAGACATCAGAACCAGTATCAGAAAGCGAAGCCGAAGTTGCAGATACAAGCGATGAGCAACTCGAAGCTACTCAAGATCAAGAGGCAATCGAAGAAGTTGTTGACCTTGGTGAAGAAGAATTAGTCTACGAAGATGAAGTAGTCGACAGCGAAGAAGTCCAATATGAGACGGCTCCAGACGATTACGTTACACAAATCAAAGTAGGCGAGGATATTCACGAAGTATCAGTAGCAGAATTGAAACGTCTGTATGGTCAAGAAAAATCGCTAACACAAAAATCACAACAAGTTTCAGAACAACGCAAATCTCTTGATACAGAGGTTGAACGAACACAAGCAGCTTACGGAGTGCTTCTGCAAAAAGCGCAGGAAAAACTTCAGCCGTACACTGAGGTCGACATGCTCGTTGCGTCCAAACAAATGAACGACGACGAGTTTGCTCAACTGCGCAAAGAAGCACAGTCTGCTTATGACGAGTACAACTTTCTTGCTCAAGAGGCAGGTAAATTCCACGAGAATCTCAAGCAAGCCCGCGAAAAGGAAATCGCAAAACAGGCTGCTGAGGCACACAAAACGTTAAAAGCTGACATACCTGAATGGAACGAAGATTTGTACAACGCAGTGCGCGACTGGGGTGCAACACAGGGTTTAGACCGTGATGCACTTAATAATTTAGTCGATCCCGCTGCAATCAAAGTTTTACTTAAAGCAATGAAGTACGATCGGAGTAAGAAGGTGGCAGTTAAAAAACGTGGTGCAGCACCTCGTAAGGTAATTAAACCTGGTGCGTCCGCT
>Ga0163179_10001643_pt1 | contig 15680 bp, 18 predicted proteins | sample AtlANTMetagenome_FD_109643 | JGI IMG/M metagenome (GOLD analysis project Ga0163179, IMG submission 109643) | Marine eukaryotic phytoplankton communities from the Atlantic Ocean - Atlantic ANT 2 Metagenome | ecosystem: Environmental > Aquatic > Marine > Oceanic | place: North Atlantic Ocean... | reverse complement strand
ATTTTTTAACAAAAATGCATCTGATTTAACTATAGGAGAATCAGCAATGTTAATTGGGCTTCTTCCATCTCCATCTAACTATTCTCCATTAAGAAATCTAAATAAGGCAATTGGTAGAAGATCAATTGTATTGAAGTTAATGTATAATCAAGATTTTATATCTTATCAAGAATACATGGAGAATAATAGTATCGTTCCTGACAATATCTACTATGAAATTCCTAAAGGTAAAGCCCCATATTTTGCAGAGCATGTTAGGAGAATTTTAGAACAACAAGATGAACAATTAGGAATCAATATTTACCAAGATGGATTAAAAATACATACTACTCTTGATTATAGATTACAAAAAATTGCTGAAGACTCTGTAATGCAAACTTTGAAAAAGAATCAAGATGAATTTAATCGTCAACTTTTTGCTAATAAGGATAAATTTTCAAAGCTTGCATACCTATCAATTTTTGACGCAGACTCTGTTAAGATAATGCTTAATGGACAGGTTGAATTATATGAAGAGCTCCGCAAAGAGCTTTTAGTTCAATGTGCATTTATTGCGCTGGATACTAAAACAGGAGAAATTCTTGCTATGATTGGAGGAAGATCAGATTATCCGGATGAATTTAATCGTGCTACTCAAGCATTGAGACAGCCTGGATCGGTATTTAAACCATACATATATACTGCAGCGATAGACAATAATTATCCAGTTACAACTCAACTTTTAAATCAACCTGTTGCTTTATATAGAAATAACGCTAAAGGTGAAAGAGAAAAATGGACACCAGGGAACTATGATAAAAGTACTGGCGGGTTAACAACTTTAAGAGAGGGACTTCAAAGATCTCTTAATTTAATATCCGTAAGAATGGTTCAAGAGTTGGTTCCACCAAGGCAAGTTAAAGATATTGCTCAAAGGATGCAGATAAGTTCACCAATTAGAGCAGTAGATTCAATTGCATTGGGGACTTCGGAGGTAAGACCAATTGAAATTGTTGCTTCATATTCAACTTTCGCTAATAAAGGAATTTATTCAAGCCCAATTGCTATCACTAGAATTGAAGATAAATATGGAAGAATTATAAAAGAATATTCAATCAATCAGAAAGAAGTATTAAGTCCTGAAACTGCTTATATGGTAACTAATTTATTACAATCTGTTGTTGATAGTGGAACAGGTGGAAGCTTGAGATGGAAATATAAATTTAGACACCCAGCAGGTGGTAAAACTGGAACTACACAAAATTTAAGTGATGCTTGGTTTGTTGGATTTACACCAAATATCACAGCTGGAGTTTGGTATGGAATTGACGAATACTCTGTAAGTTTAGGAGATGGACAATATGGTGGAGTTGCAGCTCTTCCTGCTTGGGCATTGTTTATGAAAAATGCCCATAAGGAATTAAATATACCAAAAGATAAATTTGAAATACCAGATGGAGTTGTTGAAATTGAAATTGATTCTGATACAAAACAATTGCCAACTAATAGGACAAAAAATTTAGAAAAAGAATATTTTCTAAGATCTAACGTTCCGCAATAACCTAATTTTTTTTGTTAGAAAGCTTAAGAACTATTATTCCGCTCACAAAAAGAACAATATTTGGAAGCCAAGAACCTAATCCTGGATTTATAAGACTTCTATCAGCTAATTGCTCACCCCAAATTAGTAAAATATAATATACTAAAAAGAATGCTATACTTAATCCTGAGGCAAAAGTCATTCCTCCATTTCTGACAAGAATCCCAAGTGGTGCACCTACCATAGTAAAGAGAATACATGCTAGTGCTAATGTGAATTTTTTATGAATCTCTACTTTAAATTTATTATTTGTCTTTTCGTAGTTTGCTATTAAGGTAAATTCATTTTTAAACTGCCTGGCATTATTGGTTAAAGACAAAATATAGTCTTTTTTTTCAAATGCAGAAATTTCAACTTCTTTATCATAATCTCTATCTTCCGTAATTGAGTTATTTTTCTTTTGTTTTAAAAGCTCTATGTCATTTTCAATTATTGCAAGTGTTGTTGCATTAGGGTTTGTGATACCTATCTCTTTTTTAACTGTATCAATCCTATTATAAATTTGAGAGATTAAATTTTTATTCTTTTCAATCTCTTTAATCATTTGTGGGACTCTCATTTCACGATCAGTACGATTTGATTCGCTTGTTCTATTTAACATTAGATCATCCATGGAAATAATTATTTGATGAGTTTTATAGCTTATTTTTCTATAATAATCATAATCTGAAAGATCAATTTCGTGAATTTCTCCATCAAAAAGATTTATAGTAATCATATTCCCATCGGATGATAATGATCCTTCATTAGCATAAATTGTAGTTTGTTCTGAATTATTATTTTTACTAAAAATCTTTACATCTTTAAAATTTTTACCATCTATTTCTTTAACAATCATAGTGTATTGAGGAATCATATCAACAAAGTATCCAGGTTCAATCGATAGCTCTGGTTTTTTCTTGTAGATATCTCTCGCGAGCAGTCGAGCATTATAATTCATCTCCGGTAAAATAAAATTGTTAAAGAGACATAATCCAATACCAACCAAAGAACCAAACAATATTGCTGGCTTAATTATATTGTAAAGATTTACACCAGCAGACTTTAATGCAGTAATCTCATTTTGCTGTGCCATACGACCAAAAGTCATTACGCTGGATATTAATAATGACATAGGCACTGATAGTGCAATAATCCATGCAAGATTCAAATATAAATACTCAAAAATTGTCATTGCATCTAATCCTTTTCCTAGAAAGCGGTCGACTGCTCTAATAAGAAACTGTAAAAAGAGTACTGTGGTGATTACTGCAACAGATAATAAAAATGGGATTAAGGACTGTTTAAATAAATATTTATTAAGTGTATTCATATGATTTTAAAATTTAACTCTACTTGTGTTAAAACCTAAACTATAATAAGTTCCCTTGCTTAAATTGATTAAGCCTTATGGTGACTGTAGCTCAGTTGGTAGAGCCATCGGTTGTGGTCCGATTGGTCGTCGGTTCGAGTCCGATCAGTCACCCGAAAATTTTCGGGGTGTAGCGTAGTCCGGTTAGCGCACCTGCTTTGGGAGCAGGGGGTCGCAGGTTCAAATCCTGCCACCCCGACATTAGAAAAAGTCCCTTTATAAGGGTTTTTTTGTTTTATAGATTGACATTACATTTATACTTTTATCAAAAGGAAATATGAAAATGAAAAAATTATCACTTGGCGCAGCAACTGGAATTGGAGTTGGAGTAGGTACTGCAACTGCTGTTGCTTTAAATGACTATGCAGTAGGGCTTGGTATAGGAATTGCTATTATAATTGTAATGAAATTTGCGACCAAATAAAACTTAAGGAACGAAAATTATGAAATATTTTAACCTCACTTTACTATCATTATTCTTATTTTTAACAAATCTTCCAGGTCAGGATTTAATCACTCAAGAAATTGATAGATTAGAAAAGGTTTTTGTAAAAGAGGCAGTTAAAACAAATATTATGATGACTACAATTTCTCTAGGAGGGGCAATTATTGGTTTGAACATGTTAGATGATATTGATATACTGCATGCTACTGAAGATGATTTAGACGAAATATTCACAGGGCTTGGATTTTTAGCAGGATCATTTTTATTGCCTCCACTAGCAGCTATTAAAAACAGAAATGTTACATCAGCAGAGATTGCTGTTCGAAATGAAGCTAAAGAATTTGCAAAAAATAATTCTGATTTTTTTGGAATTCGAAAAAAAGCTCAAAAAGTTGCAAGGCCAATTGTTACTGGTATTATGACAAAATTTTAGTTTTTTAATATTAAATTTTATAATGAAACATTTAGAACATTCTAAATGGACTGCTGTCAAAAAGATTAAGGATTGGCGTCATTACGAAGTCCTCAATATCAATAAAAAAGCTCAAAAAGTTGAAATGTTTTCTGTTTGTGCAAAAAAAATAAAAATCGAAGTTTCCTTCAGAGATTTAAAAGATAGTTCCAAGTGGATCAGTGGTTGGATTGAAATTATCCAAGAAAGTCCTTAATTTTTAATATGATTCCATATTTAAAATTTTTTTTAAACCCATTTTATATTCTACTGATGGGTATATCACTAGTAGTTGACGGTTGGATTGGATTTATAATTGCTCTATTAGTTGTTATATCTATAGTATTTGGAGAATTATTCTTTGGAGATGATATGTCTACTCCAAACTACAAATTCCCTTTTTTGCTAGATTTCTCTCTTTTTATGAATGTTCCTTTGTTTATGATTGTGCTATATATTTATCTTGATAAAATTTCTTCTGCGTTTGAATGGTACTATTTACTATACATTCCAATATTAGGATTGCAAATGGCTTTAAGTTTAATAAATATTGGACATGAATTAGTGCATAGAATAAACAAAAAATTTGATTGTGAAGTTGGAAATTGGGCTTTAGCTACAGCTTGGAATCCGGCTTTTGCTATTGAACACATTCATGGACATCATAAAAATGTTGGCGTTGTTGAAGAAGACCCTGTGACTGCAAATCATGGTGAGAATCCTCTTGTTTTTGCTGTTAAAGCTTTTTTTAAAGAGCATGTTCATGCATGGGAAATTGAGAAAAAACAATTACAAATTCGAAAAAAGAAAATTTTGTCTTTTAATAATCGATTAATTAATGGGTACATAAGAACTTCGCTCATGTTCCTTTTCATTGGCTACGTATTTAATTGGCAAGCAATATTTGTCTATATCTCTCTGGGTTTAGTTGCTAATTATTTTTTTCAGCTTACAAATTTTATTGAACATTATGGTTTGGTTAGAATGAAAGGTCATCCGGTTAAATATCATCACTCATGGAACTCTAATAATCGAATGACTAGCTATTTAACATATAATCTGACAAGACACTCAGATCATCATGTGCATGCAAATAAAGAATTTTGGGAGCTTCTTCCATGTGAAAATAGTGGAGTACTATTACCTTCAGGTTATTTAACATACATTTTACTATTTACTTTAGCTCCTAGTTATGCTAAGAACAAGATGGAACCAAGATTAAAAAATTGGCATCTTAATTATGCTTCGGATGATGAAAAATCATTGACAACTCATTATCTTAATTTTTCCAATTAGGTCATAGAAAATATTTTGCCTATATTTTCTGCTTTATGTTGTCGTCACAATTTTTAATTAATCAAAAAAAATGTTGCGGGAATGGATGTAGAATGTGTCCATATGAACCTCTACACATCCAAGGAAACCAACAATTACAAAAAAGATGGAATCAATCCAAAAAAAAATCGTATAATACTCATATGAATAAAATAAATATCCCAATGATTGGTCTTGGAACATGGCTTATTCCTAATGATGAAGCCGAATCTATTGTTAAAGATGCTATAAACTTAGGTTACAAACATATTGATACTGCTCAAGTGTATCAAAATGAAGAAGGCATCGGAAACGCACTTAAATCTTTAGCTGTTCCAAGAAATGAAATTTATATCACTACAAAAATGTGGCCTGGAATGTTTAATCAAGAAGAACCATTTCAAACGTTTGATGGCGCAATCAAAGCCTGTGAACAAAGTTTGAATTTTTTACAAGTTGATGAAATAGACTTATATCTCATTCATAACCCATTTGCAAAAGAAAATAGATTAGAGCTATGGGAAGCTATGATAGAATTAAAAAAACAAGGAAAAGCCAAACATATTGGTGTGTCAAATTATAATGTACATCACATTAAAGAAATTGAAGCAGCAGGAATTGAAATGCCATCAGCTAATCAGATTGAAATTCATCCATGGCATGTAGTTTCAAAGTCTTCAGCAGAATACATGGATAAGAACAAAATTCTTCCTATTGCCTACTCTACATTAGCACCTATTCCTAATTGGAGAGAAGGCTCAAGATGGAATGGAAAACCTGAAGATATGAAAAGCGGAGCAATGCCTTGCGAAGATATTGCAATTAAGTATGGAGTTAGCGTTCCGCAATTATTCTTAAAATGGGCAATTCAACTTGGATATCCTGTACTTCCAAAATCTGTCAAATATGATAGACTAAAAGAAAATTTAAGTTTAGATCATTTTGAAATTTCTTTTGATGACATGACTTCAATTTCAAATATAGCCATTGATGAACAACAGTGTCTAGCCTGGTCTGGCAATTTTGACCCTTTGGAGGTTGATTAACTATCAAAAAATATAACCCAGCTGAAGTTTTACATCAACAGCAACAAAATAGCGGAAATAATTATAATCCTAGAACTGCAGGTGAGTTTTGGAAAATCAAAAAAAGAAAAATTAGTATTGGAGGTAGTCAAATTGACACAGTCCGCACTCGCTTTAAAGAAAATAACGAAACTCCTTTTTTTGTAAGCCGCTCCAAAGTAGACTTATTTTTAAAGTGTCCAAGATGTTTCTACTTTGTAATGAAATATGGATTTAGAGAACCTGGATCTTTTCCATTATCGCTTAATAATTTGGTAGATGCTTGCGTTAAAAATGATATGGACTATTGTAGGTCACATGATAGGATTCATCCTGTATTTACTCATAGTAATTTAGATTTAAAACCATACAATCCTGAAGATTTCTCCACAGTCCAACGCTGGAGAGATGATATGAAATCTTACATTGGGGCAACCCATCTTTATGAAAAGTACAACTGGTTGTTATGTGGCATTGTTGATGATGTGATGATTAATAATGATGGAGAATTGGTAATTATTGACTTTAAATCTACTACTAAAACTCAGGATTTAAATACATTCGATGAAGTGCCATTTCGTGCAGGTTTAAAGATTCAGCTTGAATGGTATAATTGGTTATTTCTTCAAAAAGGATTTTCGGTAGATAATACTGCGTACCTAATTTATTACAATGCATTACAAGATAAGCATTTACAACATCATGAAGATTATTCGATAATGCGTTTTAGACGCTCAGCAATTTCTGTTGAATGCCAGCTAGATTGGATTGAGCCTGCAATTGATGCAATGTATGAATGTTTAAAAAATCCTGAACCTCCAATGCAAGATCATTATATATTTAAAGGTAAAGAACGTAATAAATGTGATCAGTGTGCATATTTAAATATGTACGAGGATTTAAATAGTTGAAAAAAATTAGTTGTTATATCCCGAAGGCTTTTCAAACATATAAATAATATCAATTCCTTCAGATCTAGACATTCCTCCTGGATTTAATCCAAGTTCACCTTCTGGAATCTCATGATTTAATTCTCTGTAATATTCTATCCAGTGAACAAATGGAGAATTCGTACCAGGCTCATTGAATGTCATTGGATTTAATTGCATGATTTGTTGATTACTATCCGCAATCTGCAATCCTTCATAAATAATTTCAGAACAATAATAGGTATCATCAGTAATATCAAAAATAAAATCATAAGGTTTTCCAAGTAAATTATCTTCGATGTGTTTAAGAGCAATTGGTATTAACTCAGCATATTCTTTCTTGACTCTTCCGACAAGTACTTTATTATTTCTATTTAAGAATTCTTCCAAAGTAGTTTCTGTAACAGTTTCTCCAATGGCTTCTGCTAATTTGGTAGTTTCAAAATTAGATCCAACTTCTGTTATAATTGCACAATGAGACAAATTTGATCCCATATAACCTTTAGTTACTGCTTCAATTGCGTCACATGGCGGACCACAATCTAAATCTTGAAAGAAAATATCGCCTTCTTGAAAAGTGAATGAGGGTTGACGCAACATGAGTGATACATAAAAAATAAAAATACCACTCATTGCTAAAGGGAAAAGATGTTTAGCTGACATTATCTAAGTATTATCGACTATTTTAATTTCTCTTCCGGTGTATTCATAGCGGTCAGGATCTGGCCATGCCTTAGCTACATCGTGCCAATTATCTGAGGAACCGTATTCTGTTTTTCTTCGTTCCATTGCCTCCTGATATTCTGATTCTGAATGGAACCAAAGCTCTGCCATTCCACAACAACCATTTTCAATATCTTCTTCAAAAAAAGTAAGAATATATTTTTGAGGTTTTAGAACATTCACCATATGTGGGGCATGGATATTTTCCCAGTGATCAAAGAAATTGGAACGTTTTATTCCTGTTCTATTCTTTATAAAAAGTATTTTTTTAACCATAATTGTCTCCTTAAAGTAATAAAGATAACATCTTTTTTTTATTTACAACATCATTATTTGATACTTACATTGTTAGTTAATACAGTTTTAGGAGATAATAAAATGCATAAAAAAACCGCAATAATAGTTTGTTTATTCTCGATGATTTTTGCTCAAGATAATGTTGAGCTTGAAGAAAATAAACATTTCAATTCATACCAAATTAATTTAGATCGTTTTAAACAGTTAAATGAAGACATCACAACACCAAACACTTATCGTACTGCTGCTGGTTATCCTGGACATGAATACTGGCAAGTTAGAGCAGATTATGATATGAAATTGAGAATTGATGACAACAAGCAAAGACTTTATGGAGAAGAAACTGTTACGTTTTACAATAATTCTCCTGATGCACTGAATTATTTATGGATGGAGCTAACACAAAATGTTAGAGCCTTGGATTCAGATTCTTACAAAATTCAATCGACCGGCGACCTTTCAGCGCAAAGAGGAAATGAAAAAATGGTCATTGGTAGCACAGTCTCATCCAGAACATTAGAAAATTTTTATCGTGATTTTGATGGTGGTTTTAAAATTCAATATGTAAAAGATGAAAAAAATAAAAATGTTCCATACACTATTAATAAAACTATGATGCGTATTGATGTTCCTGAACCAATTCAATCTGGGGATACTTATACCTTCAAAATTAAATGGTGGTACAATATTAATGATCATATTAGAGATGGTGGAAGATCGGGGTATGAATATTTTGAGGATGACGATAACTACATCTACACTATAGCACAGTTCTTTCCAAGAATGTGTATGTATAATGATGTTTATGGTTGGCAAAATAAACAATTCTTAGGTAGAGGAGAATTCACATTAATTTTTGGAGATTACGATGTAAAAATTACCGTGCCTGAAGACTTTGTTGTTGGAGCTACTGGAGCACTACAAAACACTAATGAAGTTCTTTCTGAAGAACAAATTAAAAGACTTGAAAAAGCAAAGAAATCAAAAGAACCAGTGTTAATTGTTACTGTGGATGAAGCTTTAGAAAATCTTGAAACAAAAACAAGTAGACAAAAAACATGGCATTTTAAAGCAGAAAATGTGAGAGACTATGCATTTGCTGCTTCAAGAAGATATATATGGGATGCTATGGGTGTGCAAGTAGGTGATAATACGGTAATGGCCATGTCCTACTATCCTAACGAAGCAAACCCTCTATGGGGACAATATTCAACAAAAGCTGTAGCGCACACTGTTGATTTTTATTCAAAGTATACATTTGATTATCCATATCCCGTTGCCATTTCAGCTCATATTGATCGAATGGGAATGGAGTATCCAATGGTTTCATTCAACGGATATAGACCTGAAGAAGATGGTACATATTCTGAAAGAACTAAGAGAGGACTAATTGGCGTAATTATTCATGAGGTTGGACACTTTTGGTTTCCAATGATTGTTAATTCTGATGAAAGACAGTGGACATGGATGGATGAAGGCCTTAATTCCTTTATGGATGATTTAGCAGGAAGAGCATGGGACTCAGAGTTATTTCATCCTAGAAATAACCAAGACTATATTGTAAGATATATGCGAGGAGATAAATCTAACATTATGCCAATAATGACAAATTCCGAATCCATATATCAATTTGGTGCAAATGCGTACGGAAAACCTACTGTTGCATTAAATATTTTAAGAGATACTATTATGGGTAGAGAATTATTTGATTTCGCATTCAAAGAATATTCAAAAACATGGATGTTTAAGCACCCAACGCCATCTGACTTTTTCCGAATTATGGAAAATGCATCTGGTGTAGATTTAGACTGGTTTTGGAGAGGATGGTTTTTCACAAATGACCATGTAGATTTGTCCATTGAAGAAGTTGAGTGGTTTCAATTAGAGCTTGATCCAACTAAGAAAAGAGCAGCTGAAAAGAAAGACAAAGAAAGCAAAAAATACTATGCTGCCATATTAGATGAGAAAGATATTAAGCAAACAGTCACAGATAGAGATCCTAAAACAAGAGACTTTTATGACTCTTATGATGAGTTTGCTGATATAACTGATGCGAGTCAGCGTAGAAGATATGAAACAATGTTAAATGATGCTGATCTTTCAGATGAAATGAAAGCTAAGATCATGGAAAAAATGAGCGGCAAAAGCCAGTATAATGAATTACTGGATGAGCTATCTGATAATGAAAGAAAGTTAGCCAAAAGAAATGATCACTTCTATAAGATGAAATTTAAGAATATCGGTGGACTTGTGATGCCGTTGATTATTGAAATGACGTTTGAAGATGGATCAACTGAAGTTGTCAGAATACCTGTAGAAATTTGGAGATTTAATAGACCAGAAGTATCTAAGGTATTTAAAACTGAAAAGAAAGTTGTAAGCTTTACATTGGATCCTTTTAGAGAAACTGCTGATACATTCAGAGATAATAATTATTGGCCACCAAAGAATGAGCCAACTTTATTTGATATCTATAAGTATGATAGTTCATCATGGTATGGTGGATCAAATCCAATGCAGAGAGCTAAACCAAGAGATTCCAAGTAATATTAGGTTGAATAAATAATGTATAAATTATTTTTTCAAATAATTTTATTACACTCTATTGTTTTTAGTCATCAGTTTTTTTTGACTACAACTGAAGTGCGCTTAAGTGATAATCAAAAAAGTTTGGAAATAACCATTCAAACATTCACCCATGATATTGAAGCGCTATTAAAGAAAACTGACTTTAATCTAGCGAATTTAGGCTCTGAGCGTGAAAACAAAGATATTGATGATTTTCTAATAGATTACCTTTCAGATAATTTTATTATCCAAGATCATTATTGGAGGTATCTCGGAAAGAAAATTGATGGAGATTTCACTTTATTTTTTTTAGAGATTGATAAATTTAATTCACCATCTAATGTTGCTGTATTTAATACAATATTTATGGATATGTATGAAAAGCAACAAAACATAATGAATGTTTATGGAACGAAGAGTGTTCAGTCTTCTACAATGACCGCTGAAGAACCAGCTTTTAAGTTTGAGCTTTAGCAATCTCTTGATTGCCAACATACCAGATATATATTCCGCTAAGCATCATAGCTAAGCATAAAAGTTGACCCATGCTTAGATCAAAAAGAATAAATCCTAAGTGAGCATCTGGCTCTCTAAAATATTCGATAAAAAATCGTACAAATCCATAGCCAAACACATATGTACCACTATTAAATCCAAGTTTATTATGTTTATTAAATGAGTTAATAACATAGTAAAGAATAATTCCTTCAAACAAAGCTTCATATAGTTGAGATGGATGACGTAATGCATTATCTCCTGCATTAGGGAAATACATTCCTATAGATGCTTCAGTTGTCCTGCCGTACAGTTCTCCATTAATAAAGTTTCCAATTCTACCAAAAAAATATCCTAAAGGAATAGCAGCAGTCAAAAAGTCTGCTAGTTCAAATAAATGCAATTTTACTTTTCTGCTAAAAAGCCATATTGCAGTAAGTACTCCAATAACCCCTCCATGGTAGGACATACCTGCAATACCAGTAAATATCCAATTACCATTATAATATTTGAAAGGAATAAGAATTTCTAATGGATTGGAAAGGTAGTATTCAAAATTATAAAAAATAACATATCCAAATCTTGCCCCAATCAATAATCCAATAAAACACCAAGATAACAAATCTTCAAATTGTTCTAGATTAATTTTGTTAAACTTGTTTTGCTTAATTTTTTTGCTGCAGAGAATATATACTACACCAAATGCAACAAGATACATTGTTGAATACCAATATATGGTTAATGGACCAATTGAAATTAGAATAGGATCCATTTTTGAGGGTAAAGTTTGCCACCATGATAGTAAATCCATATAGAAAGATACAAAAAATACTTTGTAACCTAAAAAAAATTATATAACCTCGAGTACAAACTATGATTTTATCAGGAAAAGAAATTCTTAAACGTAAAGATCAAGATATCGTCATTGAACCTTTCAATGAAAATCAGATCAATCCGAATAGTTACAACTTAAGACTCCATAATGAGTTGATGGTTTACGAAAATAGCCCTCTGGATATGAAAGAAGATAATTCTGCTAATAAAATTATTATACCTGAGGATGGATTATTACTTGAAAGCAGAAAGTTATATTTAGGAAGAACTATAGAATATACTGAGACGCATAATTTAGTACCAATGCTTGAAGGCAGATCATCTGTTGGTAGATTAGGGCTCTTTGTTCATGTAACAGCAGGGTTTGGCGATGTTGGGTTTAAAGGTTATTGGACTTTAGAGATTTTTTGTGTTCAACCAATTAAAATCTATCCTTCTGTTGAAATTTGTCAAATTTTTTATCACTCAGTAGAAGGTGATGTAGATCCTTATAAGAGTGGAAAATATCAAGAGAATAAAGATATTCAAACTAGTATGCTCTTTAAAGACTTCAAAAAAGATGAATAAAATTTTAATCTTCCCTTTCATTGTATTAATAAAATTTTATCAAACACTAATTTCACCATTACTAGGTTCAAATTGTAGGTTTCAACCTACATGTTCAGAATATTGTATAGATTCTTTAAAAACATTGGGTTTATTTAAAGGGCTCTATTTATCGGTAAAGAGAATTATGAAATGTCATCCATGGGGTGGAAAAGGTTATGATCCTGTGCCAAAAAAAGATTAAATATGTATGAACTTATTGAAAGTTTAGAATCAATTCTTAATAACAATTTTACATATTCTGTTATTTTTATCTTAGGTATGTTCCATGCACTTGAGCCTGGTCACGGAAAAACTTTGATTTTAGCATATTTAAGTGGAGGATCATTGCGATTTTTGGGTTCATTCAAAATCATTGCTGGACTTATGATCACACACTTTCTTTTGTTTTCATTAATTGCTTTTTTGTTCAAAGCAGGTGCAGAAAATTTTCCAATTTTGGCATATATAGGTCCTGTTTTAATTATATGTCTTGGTGCCTATTTATTAATTAGATCTTTAAAAGAAATAAGACATGACAATGAAGAAGAGTGTAATGATCCAATGCATTTTCATTTCAATGATACAAAATATGCAAGTCCATTTATCACTGGATTAGTAGCAGGAACAATCCCTTGTCCTTCTGCTATAGCAGTATTGCTTATTGCCTCAAATAAGTTTCAAGAAGATGTAATTACACTATACTCATCTATCTTTATTTATGTGTTAGGAATTGCTTTAACGTTGATAGGGATTATTACTTTATTCTTATTGTTTAAAGATAGATTTGTAAGTCAATTAAACTCTGTTAATAATAAATTCAATACAAACATATTTGCAGCAATTCTAATTATCGCAGTAGGAATATTATATTTTATATTTAGTTATTTAGGGATTGAGCATCAACATTAGTCATGTTGAATAAGTTCAAATTGTTCTTTTTTGTAGCCTAAATCTTCTAATGAAGCTATAATTTTTTTGTATTCTTCATCTGTGATTTTTGATGTTCTTCCCATAATCCACCCCATGGTATTTTTAGGATATCCAACAGCCATATATTCATAATTATCATCAACATAAACGATTTTGAATGGGAATTTCATAAATGGAACAAAGGGTTTTCTCATTTGAATTGTCCACTCAGCATTTGAAGTTTTATTAATCACAGTACCTTTCTGAATAATCTGTCTAGCTTTACCATCTTTAATAGCATTATAAATAATATCTATAGTACCATCTTTATTTAAAACGTAAGTATCTGAAGAATTTGTAGCACCTTTTTCAATCATATTAGGAACTAAGGCAATGACAAACCATTTGCCCATAAATTTTTGTAAATCTACTGATTCAACTGTTTTCATAGTGTCAGCTCCTTTTAAAAAACTTACAAAGATCAAGAATAAGACTAGTAATGTTTTCATTTTAAATTTCTACTCCAATTTTTTTATATAACATAGTTAATGCAAAATATAATACCACCATGATTGAAATTGAAAGAAACATGCTAGGAATAAAATTTATTCTTTTTAGAAAATATGGCAATGTTATAAAAAATGATAAAGAAGGCATAATCATTGCAAATACTCCGTAAGAAAAATCGATTATTTTATCCACATCTTTTGTTTCGAAATAAATCCATGAAATTGTAATTAATGAAATCATTGGTAGAGATACGATTATAGCTCCTAAAAGAGAGTCTCTTTTTCCGATTTCTGATGCGGCAAATATAATTAGTGCGGATATTAATATTTTTGCTATATTGAACATCAGTAAAATTATGGAATTAAATAATATATATCTAGGATTTGCTTTAGCAACGTTTGCAGGTTTAAGTACGGGAATTGGTAGTGTTATTGCATTATTTACTAAATCTTTTAATAAACGCTTTTTAGCAATCGCATTGGGTCTCTCTGCCGGAATTATGATTTATGTTTCATTTGTAGAGTTAATGCAATTATCTTTTGAATCTTTAACATCAATTTATGGTATGAACTTTGGAAAGTTGATAACGGTAACAGGTTTTGTTGTTGGTCTATTATTAATGCTTCTTATTGATCAATTGTTTGATCATCATTCAATTGCAGATTTTATTTCTAGATCAGAAGATAAAAATGAATCTGTATTAATTAAAGCTGGTGTTTTCTCTGCCATTGCTTTGGCTATTCATAATTTCCCCGAAGGATTTGCTACTTTTACTGCAACCGTATATGACCCTGCTATTGGATTTACACTTGCATCAGCAATAGCCGTACATAATATTCCAGAAGGAATTGCAGTCTCTGTCCCTATATATTATGCAACAAAAAGCAAACGAAAAGCTTTCTTCATTTCATTTCTTTCAGGCCTTGCAGAACCAATTGGAGCATTGATGGGATTTCTAATATTTAGAACCGTGTTTAATGAAGCTTTATTCGGAATATCCTTTGCATTTTGTGCAGGAATAATGGTTTATGTTGCTTTAAATGAATTATTACCTGTAGCAAAAGAATATGGTGAGCCAAGCGATACAATTATTGGGGTAACAATTGGAATGATTATAATGGCAGTAAGTTTAATTATGATGTATGCTTAATTAAGCTCAGTAATAATCTTTGCACCTAAACCTTTAATTCTATATTCTATTAAATCAGATGAATCTAAGGTAACATCACTTTCTACAAGCTTTAATCCTTTTTCCTCAGCAAGGTGTATTTTCCATTTAATAGCTTGATCTTCTGTAAACTCAATTTTCGTAAATACACCATTAACGATAACTTTTTTTTCCTTGGAATCTTGTGGAAAAACAATAACATCATCTTGAACTTTAACTCGAATTATCTGATTAGATTCAAAATCTTTAATTTCTATCCAACAGCCTTTCATAGGGCAAACATCAACAATTTCGCCTTCTGTAACAATGTTCTTATCTAGAAATTGACTAGTATTATTAATTAAAGAAGATATTGATTGCATTGAATCAGAATTGAATTCATCTCCGTACAAACTAATAGATTGATTGTGATTTTGATTACATGAAAACAATATAAATGAAAGAGAGATGAAAAT
>Ga0163179_10001642_pt1 | contig 15681 bp, 9 predicted proteins | sample AtlANTMetagenome_FD_109643 | JGI IMG/M metagenome (GOLD analysis project Ga0163179, IMG submission 109643) | Marine eukaryotic phytoplankton communities from the Atlantic Ocean - Atlantic ANT 2 Metagenome | ecosystem: Environmental > Aquatic > Marine > Oceanic | place: North Atlantic Ocean... | reverse complement strand
TTTTATTATTACCTGACGCTCTATCTTTTCTAATATTTGTAAAATTAATACTCTTACGTTTGGTGTAATCTTGTGTTATCTCTTTCAAAGAATCTCTTTGTTCTTTATTGTCTAAAACATTTAAAGATGTGGTTAATAAAATATCAGGATCGAGTGGGTTATACTGAGGATTTTTCACATCTTCAGAAAGAGAGAAATACATAGGGATTTTTATATTTGATTTTTCAGGAAAAAACTTGCCCAATTCAACAGAGCTAGAAACATTATACCTTTGTGTTTCTTCCATATTTCTTTCCGAAACATTTTTTTCTAAACTACCAAAACCCACACTGCTAATAGAACCTGCAACAGCTACATTCCCAAGATCTGCCAAGCCCATTTTCATTTGCATTCTAGTAGCCCAACCTCCTTTTTCATTAAAATCTGTTAATCTCAATTCATTGACCCAAATCTCTACACTTTTTTCGGAAATATCATTTTGTGTTTCAGGATTTCGTATACCTATCATAATAGACTTAACATCTCCCAAATTTGGATTACCTAAAATAGAAACTTTATTGTCCCCGTCTATATATTCAAATAAATCATTATAACTATTTATCTGTGTATTTTGAGGGTCATTTAAGGCGTTGTTTCTAATTTGTTTGACCGTTTGAAATAATTCAAACGGAATATCAAAATCATTTTCAGAAGGCCAGATTAATTCTGCATCAGACTCTCCCCAATTGGTTAATTTCATTGGAATTTCATATTCATAAAAATTAGTTGTATAATCACTCCCTACTCTAAGAAAAACTGAAACATCTCCATCATTTAAAGTGCTCTCATTAATCTCTTCTGCATGAACAAACATCTTAATGCGCTGGTAATTTCTCATATCCATACTTACATTTTTAAATGCTGCTCTTGCGTCTCCATTTTCTAGATTGACAACTTTCAACACCATTGATTGTTCATTTTGTTGTTGTAAACTAGTTGCTCCTATCAAAGTTTCTCTCTCAACCCCATTTGGTAAAATATAATTAATTGGCAATCTGGATCCATTTTCTTCAATATTAATCACTGATATGTCGAAAGAAGTATTATTATTTACATCTGTTTCTGTTTCGATTAAACTATTAATGTAACGACGCCACTCTCCTCTAACCAATTCCATAGAAGCAAATCGACAAATAATTTTATCTTGAAAATCATTGAAAAATAATCTTAAAAATCTTATAGATTTAAAATCTTGAATTGTGCCGACTTTTTCATCATAAGAATTAATAGGAACTTTAAATTGAAGCCATCGCGCATTATTATTGGGCCCTACATTAATAATTTCATCTGTAATATAATTTGAACCTACTATTAAATCTTCGGGTCTTAAACTAATTTTATATTGATAATAACTTTCTACTTCACTAAGGGTTTGATCATTATTAATATCTTCTACATTAGGTAAATTAGTAGCGGATGTAGGATAACTTTCTATAGATTGCTCTGAAGTTGGTGAATTTCTTTCAATACCATTGAATAATTTATATCTATCCAATATAGTGGTTTCATTTTGATCATAATCTGACCCTCTAAAGTAGTGAAAATTATCTGCCGCAGGATCTTCGTATGCTTTAATATACGCTTGTGATGAATTTGAAAACTGAGATTCTATCAGTCCCAAATAAGAAGTAGTAAAGCCACTATTTGGTGGAATAAAATTTCTTTCATATTCATCATCCATTCCATCATACCCAACATCTTGATTCTCCCTAGAAGATGATTCATTATCAAACGCATTTACTAATGATTGTATTGTCGGGACCCTTCCCCAAACTGTAGTATCTATATTAACATCTGTTCCATCTATTGGCAATCCATTTTCAAAACTTTTTCTAGAATCTTTTAGAATATCCTCTGATATATTTCCAATATTGATAAAAAAATCGCCTCCGGACTGCATAGATTCATCTTCAATCGTATTCGGGTCATCTAAAAAAGGATCCATCATCCAAAATTCAATGAATTCAATATTCGCAGCCTCAAAATCATTTGTTTCAATTTCTCTCATAATACCACCCCATCGACTACTTGGTTCATTTAAAAATCCATCTGCATTAATACCAGAAGAATAACTAGAAGGGGTTACATCAAAATTATATGGCCCTCTTTGAGAGGGATAAAAAGCCAAATCAAATGTTCTCAAACGAGATGGCTGACCATTAACTATATCTTTATTAGGAAAAATCTCTGTAATCAAAACTTCTCTAACATAATTATTTTCTTGTTGATCTGAATCATCTACTATATGCGAAGGTGTTATAGAAGAATTTCTTTGGAAAAGAGGATCTATGACATACCAAGCTAGTTTTGCTCTATTAAACCCATAGGATAAATCATTACTCAGGAATCCCTCAGGAAAATATCCTGTAGAATTAATATTTCCGGTAGGAGTGCTAGATAAATACCAAGAAGACGCAGATCTAATATCAATAATTGATTGAGTATTTTCAAAATCATCAATATAAGAAGTTCCTGTTGCATCTAAATTGATTGATTTTGGGTGACCTGGAATAAAATGTGCAAATTCACCTACAACAGAAAAAGTTGATTTTTCTTTAGTATCTATCAGTGGTATTTTATCAATCATTTTGGTTAAAAAACGTGACTCAGTAGAATAAGCTCCATTGAAACCCCAAATAGTATTTGAAATTGGTTCGTCTCCTATATTAATTTTTTGAGTTAAAGGTTTTTCTGTGAGATTTAAAACACTTGCTCCTAATAAAAAATCTTTATTAATTTTATAATCTAAATGAGCTCCTAAAAATCTTTTTGTTTGAAAGTTAAACAGTGAGTTGTTTTCAAGAGATATCATAATTGGAGATGATGAATTTAAAATTCCTTGATCAATTATTTTAACAGAACCCATGGTATAGTCAACTGTATAATGTATATTTTCTTCTAATTGAGTCCCTCCAGAAGTTACTCTAACAGAACCTTGAGGAATATTCATAGCATTTAAAGAAATATCTGAACTTACTGAAGATTTATACTGCCCCTTTAATAAAAATCTATTCAACTCTGGCATTTGCTGAGCAGTAGATTGAGTTGAATCATACAAAGCTTCAAATGCGTATTTACTAGCTATACTATTTGGGTCAATGTTATCACAATTCCCTCCTAATTTTTGTCTTAAAAAACAACCAAATGGATTAGTCATAGGAAAATAAATTCTTCCATTAGAAGAATTTATAGTCACACCATCTATAAAGTCAAAGACACCATCAGGACCGGGGTCATTATTAGTATTTAGTTGATCAAAATTAAATACTTGTAATAATAGCTGATTAGATATATCTCCCTCGGTTAAAAAATTCACTGGAGTTCCTAAATCCGGGTTTTCATAAAAAATATCTAAAATAAAGTCTTCCTTGTTAACTTGATAAGCTCCTAAACCATAAACATTTTTCATCATTAAATCCCAAATAGGCTGAGATACATCAGTAATAGTTGATTTAAGTAATTTTAAACACAATACATCTGGAGCAGTAATGTCGCTGGAAAATTCTCCAACTTGGTATGAAACTCCATTATAGGTATATTGGAAAGCAACAGCTAAAACTTCATCTGAATTTAACGCTTGATTTAAAGATATAAAACCTAGCTGTCTATTAAAACTATATTCAGAAGAAGATAACATTCTAGCGTTTTCTATTTTTTCATAATCAACTGACTGAAAAAACTGACCACCATTTTGTGAATATTCATTAAATGCGGAAGTTATTTCATCTACATTTCTTATTGAATCCCCTGTTTGAAATGCTACTTCATTAATAAATTCTGATGGATTTAAAGAGTTATTAAAATTGGAAGGCCATAATAAATTTTGATCACCTGATACCACAATATTATTGGCAACATGTCCGTTTATTGATGGATTTTCACCTAAATCCTGAAAAGCTAAAATGTTTCTAGTATTTATAGTGGATGAATTCTTATTTGTAACATACACTTCTACTCTAGTAATATTAACTGCAGAATTAATTATAGGCAAATTCATAAGCGCTTGATCATAACTATCATGAAAATATTGAGACAAAAAGAAATGTCTATTTTGCTCATAATTATCTATTGGTATTTCAAAATCAGTAGTTTGCGCGCCCCCTTCTATTTGAATCATTGAAGTTTCACTTTTTTGTTCAGAAAAAACAGTAGTTAATGTAGCTCGTCCAAATTGCATCTTTGATTTTAATCCAAATAAACTTTGCGCTCCTGTTATTAAAGATCCTGATAAAGGTAAATTAACATTTCCTAACTCAATTTTCTTAATTATATCATCTTCATCTCCAGTATATTCCAATTTCATTTCATTTTCAAACTCAAAGGTAGCCTCAGTATCATAATTTGCTTGTAGTTGTAATTTTTCGCCTATTCTTCCTAAAACATTAATTTGAATTCTTTCATCAAAATTAAATGATGTTGTTTGTCGTTGCGCTTCTGGTAAAGCAGGATTATCTATTCTATTAACAACCCCGGCAAATGTTAATTCTACAGCACCTTGCGGTCTGATGCTAACAGCATTTGATCCAAATATTTTATTTAAAACTTCGCCACCTAAACCAACTTTTGGAATTTCCCCACCAGAGTTAATATTAGAACCATTTGAAGAAATCCTATTTTTCCAATATTCTTGAAATTGTTTGTTAAATAAATAATCTTGATATTGTTTTTGGGAAAAATATACTCTATCACCCAGAAAAAAATCACCTAAATATTTATTGAATATGATTTCATTATTATTATAGCTCAAACTATCTAGAAAATTAGCTGGTGCTAAAATATCAATATTAGAATTCAAAAAAAATTCATTATTGTTGTTTTCCTGTGAAAAAGAAAACTGAGAAAACAGAGCTAGAAATAAAATAATAGCATATTTTACAATATTGTTTTTTTGGAAGAAATTCAAAATCAAAGTCTCTTTAAACTCATTTTTATAAGTTGTTCAACAGATAAATCTGGATTTTCTGAAAGAATATTATCCAAAACTTTATTAATATCTTTTACCGAAAAACCTAATGTCTCTAGAGCAGATAACGCTTCATTTCTTTTTATATTATCATTCTGAATAAGAACATCTCCTTGATTTAATTGTAAATCTGTCATTTTATCTTTTAAATCAATAATGATTCTCTGTGCAGATTTCATGCCAATACCCTTAATCGATTTTAATGTAACTATATCTTCTTTTAATATTGCCATTCTAATTTCATTAGAATTTAAAGAAGATAGTATCATCATTGCAGTAGAGGCACCTATCCCTGAAACAGACAATAACATTAAAAATATTTTTCTTTCTTCTTGTTCAAAAAATCCAAATAAAGTGTGAGCATCTTCTCTCACATGAAGGTGTGTCAAAATTTTACAATCATCAATTTTAGCCTGATTTAATTTTGAAAAAGTATTTAAAGAAATATTCAAATAGTACCCGACTCCATTACAATCTAAAATTAAATGAGTGGGGGTTAATTCTATAATATTTCCCCTGAGATGAGTAATCATAATTTGTTTCTTTTAGTTTGAGCTGCAGCTGCAGCAATCTTGGTTATATTAACAATTTCTTTTACACTACTTTCTAATTGAACAATATGAACTGGCTTCTTTAAACCTAAAAGAATTGGGCCGATAGTATCAAAATTTGATAATTCCTGAAGTAACTTGTAAGAAATGTTGCCTGATTCTAAGTTTGGAAAAATCAAAGTATTAACATTTTCATTACTCAATTTAGAATGCGGAAATTGTTCTTTCATTTTCTGCTTATTCAAAGCAAAATTAGCTTGTATTTCACCATCTATTAATAGATTGGGATGATTTGCATGAAAGAATTTGACAACATTTTTTAATTTTTTAGATTCTAAATCTCTAGTAGACCCAAAATTAGAATACGAAAGTAGTGCTATAACTGGTTTTATACCAAATCTTCTAACTTCTTTCGCAGTTAATAAAATAATATCTATTAGCTCTTGTTCAGTAGGTAATTTATTAATAGTGGTGTCAGAAAAAAATAGAGGGCCATCAGTTGTCAGTGTTATATATAAACCTGCTACTTTTTTTACATTTTTTTGCAAACCTATAACTTCTAAAGCTGGCTTTAAAGTTTCTGGATAATTTCTAGTAACTCCTGACACCATTCCATCTGCTAATCCATATTCTACCATTAAGCAGCCAAAATAATTTCTATCACGAACTCTTCTTTTAGACTCATTCTTTGTTATACCATGACGATTTCTCATAATCCAATATTCTTCAGAAAAATACTGCCTTCTATCTTTTTGGTCTTTGCTTTTTGGATCAATTATCTCAACTTCTTTTAAATCTAAACCATATTCTTCTAGTTTTTCATGAATATATTCTTGATTTCCTAATAAAATTGGATGACAAATATCTTCGGACACAATTTCTTGAACAGCTTTAAGAACTTTTGGACTATGCCCCTCTGGAAAAACAATTCTTTTTTTATTTATTTTTGCAGTTCTAGTAATATTTCTAAGTAACTTGCTGCCAATTCCTAATCTTTCTCTTAAAGTATTTTGATAAGTATCCCAATCATTAATTTCAATCTGTGCAACACCACTCTTAATAGCCGCTTGTGCAACAGCAGGTGAAACTGTAGATATTAATCTCGGATCATTTGGTTTAGGAATAATATAATTAGGTCCGAAAAGAAGATTACTTTGGTCATAAGCTAATAAAACTTCTTCCGGAACAGATTCTTTTGCAAGAGTAGCAATAGCTTTTACAGCAGCTATTTTCATTTTTTCGTTTATACAAGTTGCTCTAACATCTAAAGCTCCACGAAAAATATACGGAAAACCTAATACATTATTGACTTGATTTGGATAATCTGACCTACCTGTAGCCATAATAATATCTTTCCTTGCTTTTATTGCTGATTCATATGAAATCTCAGGATCTGGATTTGCCATAGCAAAAACAATAGGATTTTTTTTCATAGATTTTAGCATTGTTTGAGTCAAAATATTAGATACTGAGAGGCCAATAAAAACATCCGAATTTTTCATTGCATGTTTCAAGTTTTTAATATTCTTTTTAGTCGCAAATTGAGATTTATATCTAGGTAAATTTTCTCTTTTATAATCAACTACTCCCTTGCTATCAAACAGTATGATGTTTTCTTTTTTTAAACCTAAACTAACATACAATTTTAGACAAGAAATTGCTGCAGCACCAGCTCCATTAACAACCACCTTGACTTTATGTATTTTTTTCTTAGCTATTTCAAGGGCATTTATTAAAGCTGCAGAAGATATAATCGCTGTTCCATGTTGGTCATCATGCATAACAGGAATGTTTAAATCCTTTTTTAATCTTCTCTCTATTTCAAAACATTCTGGAGCCTTAATATCCTCTAAATTTATACCTCCAAAAGTAGGCGACATCGACTTTACTGTTTGAACAAAAAGATCAATATCATTTGCATCTAATTCTATATCAAAAACATCAATATCTGCATATATTTTGAATAATAAACCCTTGCCTTCCATAACCGGCTTTGCGGCTTCTGGACCAATATTACCTAATCCAAGAACAGCTGTTCCATTTGAAACCACTCCAACTAAATTACCTTTACTAGTGTATTTATAAACATCTCTTTTATTTCTAATGATACTTTTACATGGCTCTGCAACACCAGGGGAATATGCCAATGAAAGATCATGTTGGGTATTATGACTTTTACTTGGGATAACTTGTATTTTCCCTGGACGACCCTTTGAATGAAAATTTAATGCTTCTAATCTGCTTATTTTTTCCATTTTTATTTAATTTATTTAGTACTACTAAGACACGATATAAGTAACATCAACCTCAACAAGCGTTGTCATATCGTCTTCAAGATAAAATCTGTACTTTACATCATACTCGCCTGCGACAGATGACGAAAAATATCCTTTAAAATAATCATCTTCTTCAAAAACACCTAGATTTAAAGCAAGTGGAGACTCAATAGTTGATGATGAAAAACACACACCTGAAAAACAAAAATAGGCAGATGTTTCTTCAGGGCCATTATACACTTTTCTAGCTTTAACTGAAACTGGATTACAAGATGAGTTTCTTATGTGAACATGTGCTATAAGATCTTCTCCTACAGCTCCAGAAACAACAGTGTCGACATACGTAATTTCTAAAATCTCATCTATAGGGATTTGACAAGAATTGTCATCATTAGTAGCTTCTTCATTATAATTACATGCATTTGCATCAGTACATCCATCAATTTCTTGTTCACAAGAAGAAAAAAAGAAAGCAGAGAACAATGTTATTAAACAAAATATTTGTATTGTATTTTTCATTGGTTTTTTTTATTTAAAAATAATAACTACAAATCTAATCATTTATTATAGTAAATAATATGTTTTTTAAAACAAACGAGTCACATAATTTTCTTATATTTATGATTACACAAATTAATTAGATTAACTATTAAAAAAAAAATTATGAAGAAAACATTACTTATTATTGCTTGTTTTATTTCATCCTTTACTTTAGCTCAATTACCAGCCAATAGTCTTGGTGCTGATTTTACAATCACTGATATTGAGGGAGAAACTCATAACCTATATGATATTTTGGATGAAGGAAAAACTGTAATCCTTGATTTATTTGCGACTTGGTGTGGACCTTGTTGGAATTTTGCAGACACAGGTGTACTTGAAGATTTGCAAAATGAATACCCAGATGCAGTTTTTTGCATGGCTATTGAAGCAGATCCATCCACAGCAGAATCTACTATTTTTAATAGTGACTTAGGAGATTGGACTAGTGTTATTGATTATATGATGGCTGATGACCCTACTGGAGATATCGCAGATGATTATGCATTAGCTTATTATCCTACTATCTATAAAATCTGCCCTGATAGAATGGTGACAGAAGTTGGGCAATTAAGTAGTGTTTCTGCCTTCATGGATGAAGTAAATTCTTGTTCTCAAGCAACATACTCTAAAGACATGAGAATAGTTTCTTATACTGGAGACGGAACTCATTGTGGCGGAACATTGCAAAACGCATCTATACAAGTACAAAACTACAGTTTAGGAGCAACAGTAAATAGTTTTAATGTATTAACTATGGTAAATGGAAATACCGTGAACACCACACCTTGGTCAGGAAGTTTAGACACTTACGAAACGACAATGATTGAGTTAGGCTCTATTTCTAATATCCCTGATAACGCATCAATTAGCTTTGAAGTTGAATATGAAGGAGATATGGACTCTGGCAACAATATGTTAAATCCATCTGTTGCGGGATCAACTCCATCTTCAGTTAGTGTTTCATTATATGTAATGACTGACAACTGGGCCGAAGAAACATCTTGGGAATTATTAGATGCAAATGGAAATATTGTTGAAAATGGAGGAGGATACTCTAACAATACTCTTTATGAATATGACTGGAACTTAGATTACGGCTGCTATACTTTTAATGTTTATGATGTTTATGGCGATGGCGTTGAAGCTTCTATGTGGGGAAGCTATGAAGATGGTTATGTTTCTCTAAATGACCAAAGTAATGGTGTTATGTGGTATGGAGTTCAATATGGATATGGAGAATCTATTGCATTCGAAGTAATGCCTGGACTTGATATAACAGAAGAAAATGAAAACAAATTTAGTATTTTCCCTAACCCATCTACAGATTTTACAAATTTAAATCTGCAGCTTTCTAATAATGAAAATATAACTATTAAGTTATATAATTCATTAGGACAAGTAGTAAAGACAGATCGAAAAGGATTAATACCTCATGGAAATCATGATTTTAAAATTAATCTAGATAATTTAGTAGAAGGTTTGTATTTCATTGAACTTCAAATAGGAAATTCAATTGAATTACACCCTATTAATGTTGTAAAGTAATTTTTTAACTTTACATAAAAATATAAAAAGCCCCTTTGCAATAGGGGCTTTTTATTTATTTTAAATTAAGTTTAATTACTTTAATAAATTGACATTATGAAAGTCATCAAAATTTTATTTTTTATATTATTCTGTTTTAGCATATCTATTGCGCAACAAAAAATACCTTCAGTAAACATAAAAACATTAGAAGGTAAAACAATAAATACCACTTCATTTGACAATGATGGAGGCCCTATTATTATTAGCTTTTGGGCATTATGGTGTAAAAATTGTATTAAAGAACTTGAAGCAATTTCTGAAGTTTATGAGGACTGGCAAGACGAAACAAATGTAAAACTAATAGCCATTAGTATCGACGATTCTCGTAACACATCTAAATTAAAACCATTTATAAACTCAAAAGGATGGGAATATGAAATATATCATGATCCCAATAGTGATTTCAAAAGAGCTCTAGGGATAAATTCAATACCGCACACTTTTTTATTGAATGGAAAAAATGAAATTATCTCTGAGCATGTAGGTTACACGGATGGCCAAGAAGAAGAATTATATAAAAAAGTCGAAAAACTGAAAAAATAATTCATGAAGAAGCTATTTATATTCACTCTTACGCTTTTTTTTTATTCTAATATTGAATCGCAAAATAATCTTTCTTTTTCTGGAGATTTGCAAATTTCAGGTCAAACTTTCCAAGAAGACTCTTCGATAGGAGCTGAAAAAAGAGAACCAAACTTAAACTCATATTTAAACCTTTATTTAGGTTATAAAGATTATTTGAAAATTGGAACAAGATTAGAACTATATAAAAATCCTATTCCTGGTTTTGAAGAATATGAAGGAGAGGGAATCGCACATAAATTTATCCAATTCCAAAAATGGAATTTAGATGTCACAATTGGTAACTTTTATGACCAATTTGGAAGTGGTGTTTTATTCCGAAGTTACTTTGATCCTAATCTTGGAGTTGATAATTCTGTTAATGGAGCAAGAATAAAGTATCGACTCTCTTCAGGAATTGACTTAATGGCAATTATTGGAAAGCAAAGGAATTATTGGGAACAAGGAGAGGGGGTAATCAAAGGATTTGATGCTCAGATTTATTTAAATGATTATATATTTAAAAAATCTGAAACTACTATTAGTTTAGGAGGTAGTTTTGTTACTAAATATCAAAAAGACAATGATCCCTTTTTTATTTTACCAGAAAATGTTGGCGCTTGGTCTGGTAGAATGAACATAAGTAAAGGAAGATGGAATTTTGAAAGTGAATATGCTTATAAAATAAATGACCCATCTTTTACTAATAATTATATATACAAAAATGGAAATTCACTTATTCTTTCTGGAAGTTATTCTAAAAAAGGCCTAGGATTAGTTTTAAGTGGAAAAAGAGTAGATAATATGAATTTTCGCTCTGACAGAGACGCTACTCTTCAGCAATTGAATATTAATTTTTTAACCTCATTAAACAAACAACAAAGTTATTCTTTAGCAACCATTTATCCTTATGTAACACAACCAAATGGTGAAATAGGAATACAATTTGATTGTTTTTATAAAATTCCAAAAAAGAGCAGCTTAGGAGGAAAGTATGGAACCGAATTAAACTTAAATTTTTCAAATTGTTTCACAATAAACAAAACTAATCCATCAGATTCTGAACTTATAGAACAACCTGGAACCCTAGGTTATGAGTCTAATTTTCTTGAATTTGGAAATGACAAGTTATTTCAAGAAATAAACATTGGCATAAAGAAAAAAATAAACAAAAAGTTAAAACTACATACAACTTACATTAATGTTTTTAATAATGACAAAATTCTAAAAGCACAGAAAGTGTTAGAAGGAGAAGAACATGAAAAAATATTTTCTAATATTTTTATTTTAGAATCAGAATATAAAATAAAATCTAGATATACTGTAAAATCAGAAATTCAACACTTACAAACCAAGCAACATTTTGGGAATTGGGGGATGGGTTTAATTGAAGCAAATCTTAAAAATTTCTTTTTTTCTATACAAGATTTATATAACTATGGAAATCCAATATCTCCAACGCATTATTATTCTATAACTACTGGTTTTATAAAAAACTCGCATCGGGTAGAGCTAAGATATGGAAAAGTGAGAGCGGGACTATTTTGTGTTGGAGGAATATGCAGGGAGGTCCCTGCCTCAAATGGATTTAGTATTAATATTACAAGTTCTTTTTGATATGATAAAAAATAACATTTATATTATTTTCTTTTTTTTGTTCAGCTTATCATGCGATAAAATCTCAGCCCCTTTTACAGAAGGATGCTTAAACTGTTGTGGAGATTCTGAAAATCAGAAACCTATTAAAACTATTTTAATTGAAGAGTTCACTGGACACAAATGTAGTAACTGCCCTAATGGCACTCGAATTATTGAAAATATCATAGACACATACTGTGATCATGTTGTTGTTTTAGCGTGCCATCCTTTTAATCAAGATTTTACAAGTCCAAATGAGTCAGGGCCTTTAGCAACAGATTTCCGAACTACTCAAACGACTGAAATAGCAGAGGAGTTTGGGTTTTGGGGATTTCCTTCAGCATTATTAAACAGAATTAATAATGGAGAGTTTTTTCAACCTTTTGAATTAAATACTGAAATTCATAATTTATTATTTGATGAAAATAATAACCCTATTCCTCCTGATTTAGATATTAAAATTTCTGTTTCTTCTGGTTCGGATCCAATAATAACAAGTGCTCCAATAGTAACAAGTATTGAAATTGAAAAACTAAATGAATTAAATGGCGAATATAAATTAGCCGTAGTAGTTTCAGAAGATTTTATTGTTTCTGGTCAATATGATGGCAATGAGCTAATCGAAGACTATGAACACAATCATGTATATCGAAGCGCTATAAATGGAACATGGGGGGAACTGATTGATTTAACAGAAAAAACCATAGTGAAACATTATGATTTAATAAATCCTAACGAAATTAATGATATTTCAAATTGTACAATTGTAGCATATGTTTATAATAATGAAACAAATGAAATAATACAAGCTGCGAAGAAAAAAATAGATCTATTTGAACAATTATAAAATGCGTTTTTTCTTTTTTATACTAATTATTCCAATATTTTTATTTTCTCAACATTTTGAAGCAGGTTTCATTGGAGGCATTTCCACTACGCAAGTTTCAGGCGATGGATTAAGTGGATTTAACAAGATAGGACCAAGAATTGGACTTTATGTTAATAGAAACATCAATTGGTATAACATTCAATTAGAATTACAATACTTAACAAAAGGAAGTAAAAAAACGACTGAATCAGCTAATCAAAATGACTATTTTGATAATCTATCTTTTGATTTTTTAAATAATTATAATTTTCATCTAGACTATATTGGTGCTCCATTAGTATTTTCATTTAATATCAAAAAAAATATAAAAGTAGAATTAGGAAGTGCTATTAATGTGTTAATTAATCAAAAAGAAGAAATCGATTTCTACATAGATAATTCTAGAGAGGTAAATAGAGTAGAATCTGCTTTTTTAATTGGCCTAGTCTATAAGTTAAACGAAAAATATGCACTAAGTATTAGAGGAACAAACTCTATATTTCCAATTAGAAAACATTCTTCAGGCGAAGTTTATAAATTAAATAGAGGACAATATAATACTGCTTTAAACTTTAATATTTTATATAAATTCTAAAGTATTAAAAAAGGGTATTGTCTGGATTTGTAAACTTTCGATTTAAATACTCGTATGCCAACTGTGTTGCTTGCCTACCTCGTTTTGTTCTTTGTAAATAACCTTGTTGAATCAAAAATGGTTCATAAATTTCTTCTATAGTATTTGCTTCTTCACCAACTGCAGTAGCAATAGTAGTTAGGCCAACTGGGCCTCCATTAAACTTGTCAATTATAGTAATTAAAATATTTTTATCCATTTGATTTAAGCCATTAACATCTACATTTAAAGATGTTAGGGCATAATCTGTAATTTTATCATCTATTGTGCCGTCACCTTTTATTAAAGCAAAATCATTTACTCTCTTTAAAAGTGAATTAGATATCCTTGGAGTCCCTCGACTTCTTCCTGCTATTTTCTCAGCAGATGTTTTTTTAATTTCAACATCTAAAATTTTAGCTGATCTTGTAACAATATTAGACAACACATCTACACCATAATACTCTAATCTAGATACTATTCCAAATCTATCTCTTAAAGGAGCTGAAAGCAGACCTGCTCGAGTTGTTGCACCAATTAATGTAAACTTATTTAAATTTATTTGAACAGATTTTGCACTAGGCCCACTCTCTATCATGATATCAATTCTAAAATCTTCCATAGCAGAATATAAATATTCTTCTACTATAGGACTCAATCTATGTATTTCATCAATAAACAAAACATCTCTTTCTTCTAAATTGGTTAACAAACCTGCTAAATCTCCTGGTTTATCCAAAATTGGACCAGAAGTAAATGTCAAATTTGCATTCAACTCATTAGAAATAATAGAAGCTAAAGTTGTTTTACCCAAACCTGGAGGGCCATAAAGTAAAACATGATCAAGGGCTTCATTTCTTTGATTTGCCGCTTCAACAAAAATTTTAAGATTATCAACAACTGATTTTTGACCTGCAAAATCCTCAAATAACTTAGGCCTTAATTCTTGAAGAAATTTATCTTCATTAGAATCTTCAGGAAGATTAGGTGGTTGTTCTGTCATCACAGACAATATAGTAAATAAATTTCTAAAATATATTAATGCTCCTTTTCACCCTTACTTAAAGGAACGTCCTGAGGAACAAAATCTTCTTTTTTCCCTGGTTTAGAATAATCATAGGCCCATCTATGAACTGTTGGTATCTCTCCAGGCCAATTTCCATGGATATGTTCAACTGGCGCAGTCCATTCTAAAGTATTAGACCTCCATGGATTTTGAGGAGATTTAGTCCCCCTATACATGCTATAAAAGAAATTAAAAAAGAATATTACTTGTATAATAGCTCCCGTTATAGCGAAAAAACTAACAACCTCATTTATACTAATCAATGATTCAAACATAGGATAGGCTGTATTATCATAATACCTTCTAGGTAAACCTGCCATTCCTAAAAAGTGCATTGGAAAAAAAGTACCGTAAGCACAAATAAATGTTCCCCAAAAATGAACATATCCTAATTTTAAATTCATAAGTCGGCCATACATTCTAGGAAACCAATGATAAACACCAGCTAACATTCCAAAAATTGCAGATAATCCCATTACTATATGAAAGTGAGCAACAACAAAATAGGTATCATGAACATTAATATCTAAAGCACTATCTCCCAATATTAAGCCTGTCAAACCTCCAGTTATAAATGTAGAAACCAATGCTATTGAAAATAACATAGCTGGAGTAAACTGCAAATTACCCCTCCAAAGAGTTGCTATATAGTTAAACACTTTTATCGCTGATGGTATCGCAATTAATAAGGTTGTAAAGACAAATACTGATCCTAAAAATGGATTCATCCCTGTAATAAACATATGGTGCCCCCAAACAATAAATGATAAAAACCCTATTGCAAAAATAGAACCGACCATTGCTCTGTATCCAAATATTGGTTTTCTAGAATTAGTAGCTATAATTTCTGAAGTAATTCCCAGGGCTGGCAAAAGAACAATATAAACTTCTGGATGACCTAAAAACCAAAATAAATGTTGGAATAAAACAGGACTCCCCCCATCATGAGCTAAAACTTGCATAATTCCATTCTCTG
>Ga0163179_10001641_pt1 | contig 15685 bp, 5 predicted proteins | sample AtlANTMetagenome_FD_109643 | JGI IMG/M metagenome (GOLD analysis project Ga0163179, IMG submission 109643) | Marine eukaryotic phytoplankton communities from the Atlantic Ocean - Atlantic ANT 2 Metagenome | ecosystem: Environmental > Aquatic > Marine > Oceanic | place: North Atlantic Ocean... | reverse complement strand
ATTTGGGTACGCAAGGTACTATAAGTCAATGATGGAGAATTCAGAGGCTAAAGTTCCTGATGAAATAAAAGAAAATCCAGATAAACTAATAGATTGGTTTGATTCGACTAAAAGCGCTAGGGACACTCTTGATAAATCCAAAAATGAAGGGTTAGAAGGCTCTGCCACGACATTAGTGGGCGCTACAAAAGGTGACTTAAAGAGATTAGGTTTAGATAATCCTAATGAAACTATTAATCTAGCTAAAAAAGCCGCTGAAAAGGGCGGTTCCCTTACTATGGAAGATATGATGAAACTTCATGGTGTATAGTCAAAAAATAGTGTAATAATACACTAGGAACATGGCTAGGGACAAGATAATAGTAGATTTAGATCTGGATTCAAGAAGAGCTCAAAGGCAAGTAGCTGCACTTCAGAAGAAAATTGACGCTTTATCCAAGAGCATGGGGGGAGCCATGGGTGGTATAGGGCGTGGAGGCGGAGGAACAGATAAAGTAAGAGCCTTAGGTACCGGACTATCCAAAGCCACAGTCCGAGCTGATGAATTTACTAAGTCTTTAGAGGCTTCTAATGCGCGTGTTATAGCTTTCGGCGCATCTGCGGGATTAATAATGCAAGTTGACCGTGCTTTAAAGGCAATGGTGCAATCCGCAGTAAAAGTTGAGAAAGCAATGATGGACGTAAACGTCGTCATGAACGCTTCCGTTAAAACCCTTGATCAGTTTGGTAAAGGTATGTTCAAGGTTGCGAGGGAAACGGCCCAAAGTTTTGACACGGTAGCTGAGGCTGCTACGGAGTTAGCTCGTCAAGGTTTGGGAATGGAGAAAACGCTCCAACGCACTAAGGATGCATTAATACTAACGCGATTAACAGGAATGAACGCCGCAGATTCTGTTAAAGCCTTAACTGCTGCTGTAAACTCCTTTAATAAAGAGGGCGCTACTTCTGCAAAGATAGTAAATACGATGGCTAAGGTTGATGCTGCCTATGCAGTTAGTTCAGAAGACTTGGCTAAAGCTATTGGGCGAGTGGGAGCTTCCGCTCAGTCTGCAGGGGTTAATATGAATGAGTTGATGGCTATAACAACAGCCGTACAACAAAGAACCGCTCGTGGTGGAGCTGTTATAGGTAACGCCTTCAAAACTATTTTCACACGTATACAACGTTCAGACGTTCAGAAAAAATTACGTGATTTTGGTATAGCCTCTACAGATATGCAGGGCCGGATGCTTAACGGTATGAAGGTCTTGGATAACATGGCAAAAGGTTTCGATAACCTAACTAAAGCGCAACAAGCTTCATTGGCAGAAAATGTAGCAGGTGTGTTCCAAGTTAACATATTAAAAGCCGCTCTATCTGATTTATCTCAAGAAACATCAAATTATCGTGGGTCGTTAAGAGCTGCTAATAGCGCGACTGACGAAGCTTACAAGAGAAATGAGCAATTAAACCAGACTTTAGATGCGCTTGCAAATAGGACAATGGCGAATCTGACAAAAGCTGGAGCCGCGATGGGTGGAGGGATGTTCGAACCAGCTATTAGGAAGGTTTTAAATACTGTAAACACATCAATTGAGTCTTTCGGTGAAGGAGGTAGGATGGAAGGTGCTGGAGAAAGTATCGGTAAAGGCCTTATGGCTGGGATAGGTAACTTTATTTCTGGCCCCGGAATAGTGATGGTTCTTGCTGGTGTTACTAAGTTGGCATTGAATTTAGGAAAGTTTGCGACTACTGCCATGAAAGATTTCATGGGGTTAAATCGGGCCGCTAAACAGAGAGCGGGTCTTGAGGAAATGGTTATTGAGAAGTTAAAATCAGAGCCTCATTATATACAACAAATTATAAGCAAAGAAAAAACTCTGGTACAAGTCCAGCGGGAAATGCTTAACGTTATGGAGCTGCAAACTCTCGAGCGAGCACAGCAACAAACTATGGCAAGGAATGTAGCAGGGGGGATGTATGCTAGGGGAGCAAGGGTGACTCCTACTGGTTACGGTGCTTTTAATCCCGGAAAGGCTGGAGGTTTTGTACCTAACTTTGCAAATGCTGGCGCAGAAAGAGCAGCAGCGGCGGCAGGAGGATACAATGCCGGAGCTATTAGAACCATGCGCCAACCCGGTATAGGTTCTGTTATGTATAATTCGGCCGAAACCGTAAAGCAATTTCCGGGCATGTCTCAGTCTGCGATTATGCCTCCAAAAAATAGTCCAGCTGGTGCTGGTTACAAATCAGCATTTAGCGCGGCTCACGGGTTTAATCCTTATGCTGCAGGTGGGTTTGTCCCAAACTTTGTTAAGCCTTTGACTGGTACTGGGATAGGGGTCGCGTTAGGGTTCCAAGGAAGCACTGCTGCACCTGAAGTTTACAGTCAACCGGTTAAACATCTTACAGCACTTAAGAATATAATAAAACCCAAATTCCAAAACGAGCAGATAAAACTCATGGGTGTTGACTCTAGGGCTATTTATCGACCAAATGAAAGAGACAATGATGCTGAAGCGATGTTCACAGGGGCTCTTGAACAAGCAACAAGGACAGCTCTAAGTTCAACAGCAACCAGTATAGTCCAGCAGCTAGATGTTGACGGTAAACCTTTGGGTCAAGATGATTTAAGGAGAGTTCAGGCTGATGCGTTTAGTCGCCCTTTAAATCTTCCTGAATCATTTGAAGGTCAATTATTTGAAGAGGGTTTGAGGATCGCAATCCAAGGCTCTAAAGTGTCAGACAAGAATGCAAGCTTTGATTTTGAAGCTAATAAAAAACCAAGCAAATTGATGCAAGCTCTGTTTGACGTACCTAAAGATAGGATAGACGCAAAAAGACAACAGAGCGCTGCTGATAACATTGTTAACAAATTTTTAAATGACGGATTAACTGTAGGAGGCAGGGCTCCGTTTTTAGGAAGAACCTTCCAAGAAGCTTTTGCCTCCCTTAACACAGGGATTAGGCAAGGGAATATAGCTCCACTTCAAGGTTTTCTTAAAAAAGGAATGGGCCTAAAAGAGACTCGCAAAGCCTTTCCTAAACAGATGGCAGCGATGGGTTTTGTTCCTAATTTTTCTCCTGTTACTTCCGCTATAGGAAGAGAAATGTCAGCCGGAGTTCCGGCTTCTGCTATTAGAGTTGGTTCTAGTCCATCTTTGCGCTCTGCTGGAAATCCCGGAGGAGTGGGGGTTTACAATACTATTGATGAACCCGGTGGATTAGGTCAGGGAATAAGTCGGGCGAGAAGGTCAGGGATAAACCCTAAGGGTCATGGAGTTCCTAATTTTGCTACAAGTATGGATTTAAGTTCAACTCTGGGTGTTTATGACCCGACATCTCGAACGTTTCAGCGGGCAGGAGAGACGCAGCTTTCTGCTGCAGAGAGGCAGGAGCGTGCAGCTAATCGTTTTATGATGGCTTCTATGGTGATAAGTATGGCTGCTCCGGGGATAGCGTCTGGGGTGGGAGCTGCCCCAAGCACTCAAGCCGCTCTTGGCGCGGGAAGTAATATTTTATCGATGGGAATGATGGGCGCTAGTCTTGGAATGGCTGGAGGGCCTTTAGCTATAGCTGGAGGAGCTTTAGGGGGAGCAGCTTTAGGGGCATTAACTTCTATAGGTGATCTTAAGATGGGTTTCGGAGAGGAAGGCAGAAGAGCTGATGCCCAAAAAGCAAAAGAGGACGCTGATGTCATAACTGAGGGCTTGGACAAAGTCCAAAAATCTTTAATGCTGTTAGCTGAGTTACCGTTTAAGCAATCATCCCAAAGGATTTTAACTCTTGTTGAACTGACAGAGCAGCTTGATGAGGTCCAAAGGAACTTGCTAGAAGGAGGTGCTGGAAACGAAGGGGCTATGGATGCTTTTGTGAAAGCTAGGGCAACTATAACTAATAGAGAAGAATTTGCAAAATTAAGCCCCAAAGAACAAGAAAGACTTTTAGGACGCACTTCACAACTTATTCAGGAGACTAGAGACCGGGCGCAGTCTGTCTTATCTGGGGGTTCACAGTCTGCTTACGATTCCCGAATCGCCACCATAAGTGAACAAGCTCAAGCGTCAAGGGCCGGTAAGAGCTTATTAGAGCAATTTCCTGACGCGCACAGGGATCATGTAGAGAGGGGAATGAAAGCGCAGCTAGATTATAGCGATTCCATAAGAAACGCTTTTAATCCGAGGTTTCAAGATAAAATATCTGGACTTCCAGCGTTAATGGGACCTTCAGGTATTCCAGATACGGGGACAACGGGGAAAAATATGCTCCAGCGTTACCAAGAGCAAATGGAAAGAGGGGAAGGAAGAGCCGCCGCTAAAACGCTAGCTGATTTGTTTGGTCGTCTACCAGAAGGGCAGAAAATGGCAGCCAGCTTGAATCAAGCCTTAAGTGCGAGGCAAGGCACTGGGGTCATAAGAAAAGGAAACGAAGCCATTTTTGGGATATCTCCGGAGCAGGCAGCAGCGGGAGATTTATACGGCGAAAGACGCCGTACGTTGCAGTTTAAAGACAAAGATTTCACTCGAGCTACTTCATTAGGAGGCAAAGGCGGCCCCGGACCCCTCGCTCAAGGTATTGGCCGCGGGGCTTTCTCTATACTGAACATGCTAACGGCAGGGAAAGCAAGAAACATGCTCCCTATGCTTGATCCATCAATAGCTGATCCTGCTCAATTAAAAGAAACGGCTGAACAGAAAGCTTCGCGGGAAGAGATGGAAAGATTGAGCAAAGCAGCATTAACTCCGCTCATTAAAAGTGGTGCTGCCATGGGGCGCAGAGCTGGTTATGACACGTCATTTAATGTGGGGCGGAACAGGAGAAATTTGGGGGTAAGGGCTACAGGAAGGACCAATCGAATAGCTCAAAATGCGGCAGGAGCTTTGTTTGGGGTAGACTTAATTCAAGCTAATAAAGCAATTGGTGAAGAAGGATTAATGGACACTTACCAAACTTCTTTGGCCAACGCAGATATCACTAGGACTGGAACGATCAATAAATCGAGAAGTGACGCGTTCGCCGCTTACAATGCCGCTATACAAAAGAGAGACATGGGGGCAGATGAGAGAAACGCCGCCGCAATGCAAATGTATGCCCTTGATGGGGCGAGTATGGAAGAATTAGAGAGACAAAGGGAGAAGATAATAACTTCACCTAAACCTAGTGGGGCAGATTCTGATCTCTTAGCTTATTTAAATAAAGTAATTAAAGACGAAACTCTCGCTGACGAAGCGCGCGACGAAAGCAGAAGAAAAGCGAATGATGAGCTAGACACTAACACTCAAAAATTAAATGAAAATACAGATTCCCAAATAAAAATCTTAGAAGCTAGCAAGAAATTTTATAGCGGAAAATATTTTGATAATTTAAGAACAGAAAGAAGTATCCTTTCAGGTCGTATAACTATGGAAGAGCAGTTAGTAAAGGAAGGTAAACTAAATATTGAAGTATTAGAAGAGAGTAAATTAAAATTTGAAGAGCTCAACCAAAAAATTGATGGGACTGGAAACAAGTTGGGAGTTTTGGAGGTAGCGTTTGATAGGATTTTAACAACGGGATTAACTGGCAAACAACGAAGAGATGCTGTTGTAAACGCTCAAACCGCCTTAAACAATCAAGTAGGGGGGCGCATGTCAAGTGGAGCAGGAGCGGCTGGAATAGTAAGCAAAGCTCAAAAAGCTTTTAATGCTGGGGAGATAACCTCTGGTGAGTTGAGGGCGATCAAAGCTAACGCTAGAACAAATGCTCCGGGAGCAACAGGGAATCCAATGGAGGCTTTTCGTGATCAATTCATGTACGGCGGCCGAGATCATATGTTAGAGTTTGAAAGCGGAGTAGTTAGCGTTGCTAACACAATGAAGTCATCTTTTTCAAGCGCTTTTCAGTCTATAGCAAGCGGTGCTTCTTCTGGTAAAGAAGCTATTGTGTCTTTCGCCGATAGTATATTGAATTCTATTTCAAATGTATCTGCGAATATGGCTACTAATATGCTGTTCTCAAAAATGTTCTCAGGAGGAGGACAGGTGTCACGTTTCGCTAGTGGGGGTCTTGTTACTGGCGGGTCAGGAGTAAGGGATGATGTTCCTGCGATGATGAGTGGCGGGGAATATGTAATAAGAAAATCTGCTGTTAATAAAATAGGAGTAGGTACTTTAAATGCAATTAATGGATATGCCAGCGGAGGAAGCACAGGAGGCCAGCAAGGAGGAGATTTCTCCATGATGGACGCTGCTAAGCTTTACGGAATATCCGCCGCTGCTAGCGTAGCTTCGGGCGCTATAAACCAACCTGCTAAAGCAGACAAAATAGCTCAACAAAATTATGGATTAGGAAGAAGCGAACACGGATTTTTAGGAGGCGCAGATCCTGATGCTGGTGGAGTCGATGCTATAAGAGGTGGCGGCCGAAGCGCGAGCGTGTCATTAAATAAAGCTTTTGTTTATTATAGGAGAGACCCTGTAACCGGACAGCTAGTAAGTGAGAGGGCTAGGCCTACAGAGGGAAGGTTTGAAACCAGCAGCTTAATATCCACTATGGGGCTTCTTAGGGAAGATGATCCTCAAACAGCTAGAATGTTTAGCAAAGAGGAGAAGATGGCTGGATATCAAGACTATCTTGCTACAGAGAAGGCAAGAAGGTCAGATGTAATTAAAGCTCACAACAAACAAAAACGCGGAAGATTAATGAGCGCTTATGTTAATGCGGCGATGCTTGTAGGCGGTCAGGCCTTGATGGGTGGAGCTGGAGATCTACAAGGCTCAGTTTACTCTAGAGCTCAAGATGCCAAGGCTGCTAATTTCGAGTTTGGTCGTTTGGATGGTAGACCTATGGGCGATGCAAGGGGTGGGGCTATTCCTAGTTTTGCGGGAGGAGGTAGAGTATCTCCTGCTATGTTAATGGGCGGCGAATATGTTATGAGCCCAGATTCTGTAAGAACTTACGGAGCAAACTTTATGAGTGAGCTTAATCGGGGTAATGTTCCCGGTTATGCTAATGGCGGTTTAGTTGGGGGCGGAGGTCCGGCAGGTACTGGAGTAAACACCAACAACGTTAAGATAAATATTAATATTGATAAAAGCGGTAACGCGGAAGTTGGTTCATCTTTAGAAGCTTCTCAAGGAGATAATGCAGATGATCGTGATATAAATAACGAAGTTGAAAACAACAGAAAGATGGCTGAGATGCTTCAAGGAGTTGTTCTTAAGACTATTGTTGACCAACAGAGACCCGGAGGATTATTACAAGATTCAAATTAAGGCCGACGTTCTAAATCCCTTATTCGCTGCTCCATAGTAGAAATCTTCTCTTCTAGCATTTCTATAGCTTTATTATAAACGCTGTGAAAAGAAGGGTTATTCGGCGCCATTAATGGAAGCTGGTGGGAAGGAGAGAAGTCTCTTGTGATAGAGCATACTTCATTGTAGGCATCATTATAAATGTAATCCCTATCAAGATAGATGGCTTGTTTATCTATAATAATTTCACCTTCTTGTATCCCTGTGGGTAGCTCGTAAGAAAGGCGTAGGGTGGAGTCTATGCTTGATGATTCAATGTGAACCACGCTCCTTTCAATACTTGAAGCGCTTTCTGACAATTCAAAATCTAAGGAAACTTCAATAGGCTTTTCCGCTTCGTTTAAGGCGATAACAGGATTTTCAGGAGGGTCAATATAAGAGCCGGGATAAGAAATCTTAACGTTAGTTATTTCTCCTTCATCGTTGACAGAGGTCACCATCAATTGACATCTCTTACCAGTAATATCTTTAGGTGAGTTTGAAGGTCTCCCCCCTTGGCAGTAGAGGATATCTCCTTCTTTGAACTTTGAGTCACCTTTTTTAAGGGTCACTTTTGATGGGACGTATTCTTCAAAAAAAATCTTAACTGAATCGCCGATTAAGATTCTGTTTTGGTAATTGCCTTTTATTTTTATGGTGTCGGCGGAGCTAGCGGCGAAAGCTCTTTTAATTGTAATTCCTTCTGAATTTTCAATCTTAAAAAGAGTATCGTTGCTGCCAATTTTAATGAAGGCGTTATGAGGGGTAGCTACAGTTTTGTTGTTAGCTACAATATATAACTTTCTAGAATTTTTAGGTATAGTACCTTCAAAGACTTCAGCTTTCATCAATACATTATACTTGATCGTTAAGTGAATTTTCTAAAATTCCACCACTTAATCTTATGTGATATTCAAGATTTGGGTGTATATTTCTACGACCCGGAACCATAGACCCTACGAACCGAGAGCCATGATTAATATATAGAGTTATAGCCTCAGCGCTTTGTGCATAAACATGAAAATCTTTTCCAAAATTATTCAGTATAGCAGGGTCTCCACCCAGTATCCGGGAGCTATTTAATCCAACGTCGGCCCGCGCATAAGCTGCCATTAAATCAACAGAAGGATAAGGATTCCTGTAGCTTGCGGACGTGCCAACTGATTCTGATTCTTCAGTCTGAGATATTGGTCCATAAAAAGTCGCCATGCCATAAGCGCGAGGAAATTGATTAACATTGATCTTTATATCAGGCAAATAATTAGAGCGAGACAAAGGTTCAAAAAATTCAATCGTGAGAAAAGAGAAACAATCTCCATTATAGGCCCAGCTTGGAGTCAGATCAAAATCCTCGACTGCATCAGATCTCAGAGTTTTTCTAAATTGACCGTATGTAATATCAACAGATTTAATATTTCTAGCTCTTAAAATTGTTGGTTTTTTAAACTCGTCATTAATGTTTTGTCCTGCGGCTTTTCTTGCATCCATAGGAACAAATTGCCCTATTCCGCCCTTAAAGTCCTTACTTGTATCCCCAAGGGAGAAAAATTCTGCTATTTCAATATCAAACCAAGCTTTATAAGCTAAATCTTTATCTCGCGCAGTTATTATACTTTTTTCTAAAACAAAAAATGAAGTAGGGGAAAAAGAATTTTCCTCTGCAAGGAAACTCGGATTCCCATTTGCACTTTTATCTGTGATGAGCGGAATCGAAGAAAATTTAATCTCGGGATCTGTAAAAATATTTGGAGTATTATATGTTGCTGCCGTTCCGTCATGTTTAAAATAGTTGACCGTAGTAGTTTTAGGGGTATTGTCTTCGTTAAAATTAGCTAGATAAGAAAGCTGATCAAATACTCCCATACATACTTGAGAGTTTTCTACGCCTTTTATTTTTGACTTTTGAAACTTGATAGCTAGGTCAGTGACTGTTTGGCCTTCTTCTAACAATACATAATCTCTAAAGACTCCTGACATCAATTCCGCTTCGGTTTGTGCTTCTTCTTCATCTGTACTGCCCATTACAATTGCGTTTACAGTTTTTTCTGTATTTCCGTCTTTGTATTTAGCAAGTCCAAAATTTCTAGCATTAGCTGAATCTGGTATAACTGCCGGATCAATTGAGAATTGTTTAGCCAAAAGGGTAGCTTGTAAATCCGGGTCATCGGCAGTTCCTACGTTTTCTAAATCTTCGCTTCCGGTAGTATAATAGAAAACTAATCCACGTGCATTGTTGAAAATTGTTTCTATCTCCTCTTCGGTTTTGATAACCTCGTTAGTAGCTTGATCCTCTGAAACATCTAGGTTTAATTTCATATACCCATTAGGCTCAGTATCTAATTGGGCTAAATAAGGATAATCCAGCTGAAAAGCTCGTGTTGGAGAGACGTATTCGTTAGGTTTATTTGAGGTGTTAGGGAAGACAATTGCGGGAATTGATTCAATATCTACCCCTACTATGTCATAACCTTCAAGCGTAACATTTTGAGATTTCTTAAAGTTTTCCGCGGGTGAATTATTATTTTCATCTACGTATATAGTATTATACCACACGCGATTTTGGTCATTATTTAACCCAACACTAGTCTTTCCTTCTGAGTCATGAGCTTCGACTACTACATCAAATTTTCTTATCGGTAAAGATAACCCTTTTTGAACAAGAAAACCTGTTTCATCTACTTTATAATAGGTTTTGCCACCTTCTCCTTGAGGGCTAATTTCTGACACATTAGACTGACTGAGAGAGTCCGTTATCGTAGTGTAAAGATTTGGGTTATTATAAAGTGTGCTAAAAGAAAAATTAGGACTGTTGAAGTTAGTTGAGCCTACTCCAGTAAACTCAAAGTAAATATTCGGATTAGGAATGTTGATCGACTCTGGACTCCCCGGCTGAGGGAGAGCAGGTTCTCTAATTGTGATCCGGTAACTTAAATCTTGGTTAGCTACATATACTCCGGGTTGATCAAATTGAGTATTAATTCCTGCTTGCCATGTAAAGACTGGATTGTTTGCTGGTATATCGTAATTTAAATCACCAAACTTTTTCCCCGGTGTTCCGTCAGTGCCCGAAGGAATTGTAGAGGTAGTAAGGGAGTGTATATTAACAGAATCCACTAAAGATTGAGCGCCAAGGATTTTACTTTTATCTAAATAGTCTACTCGCCCTTTTTCAGATAAAACTCCATAAGGAGAAATTGCAAATACACTAACATAATAGTCAGCTTTTTCAGTTATAAAAAAGTCAATGTCTATTTTAGTAGTTTCTTCTGAATTTCGTTTAGAGGGGTCAGAACCCGGTACTATCGTCTGTCGGTAAGGCTTATGATAAAGGTCATAACCAGTAGCACCCATTGTTCCTGCTTCTGGGAATGCTGGTGGGTTCCCCGGTATATTAGGAGTTATAGCATAACCTAAATCCTGCCCATTCGAAGTCTGTACTCCGGCAGAGTTAATGTCAGGAGGAGTCAATGTATAGTTTTGGCCAGTTTTTATAGAGATGAGATAATCTATTCCGCTATTAGGAATGGTATCTCCTACGTATCCTACGGTTTCAAACTGAACCCTTAATAGTTCATATTCTTCTATAATGCTATTATCTCGAGTCGGGTCTCTTCTGGAGACTTCAATCTGACCCGGGGTTTGAGGATTTTTATCTAAGAAAGGATTATCAAAAGCTATCTTACTTTCTACATTATCATATTTCCCGCTAAAGTATTGCAGTGCGGAAACTTCGTAGGTTTGATCTGGATTTTCTTTTACATTAATTATTCTATAGTTAGAAAAGTTTCCATTAGGAAATTCTTCATCATCTTCATAGAAGGGTTCAACACTCCATACTAAATTCTCACCGTTGTTGTAGCCTCCGTTATACTCAACTGAGGTGTTTGAGTTAGAGTCAATATTCACTCCCGAATTTGTATACCCTGTTATAGTATAATTATCGAAATCAAATCTATTCCCAGTGGGAGATGTGAAGTCGCTATTGTTTGTACTGCTAAAAGGGCTTCCTGTTGCAAAAAATATCTGAGTGCATACCCCTGATCCTCCTATTTCTAAGTCAGAAGCGTATTGTCCAGTTCGAGTCCTTGTACATTCGCCGCTGAAATAAAGAGTTTGAAGAGAGCTTCTTCTTATCTCTTTTATTCCACTACTGTTTAGATCAGAAGTTTCTGCATCATAATGATAGGTAGGAGTTAACAAAGAAAAAGTATAAGCTTTGTTAGCATCAAAATTTAAAGCTGAATCAATTATAACACTATCATAAGCAGCGCTAAATCTTTGACGAGCAACGTCAGTCATATTAGAGCTTTGTCCGTCAGCGGCTGGAGTGTTAGCATAAGCTAAACCGCTTACGATATTAGTTCTGCCGCTATATTTTAAAGAGCTAACGTTATTATCAAATAATTGGACTATATCCCCGGGCCTGAGGTGAGATCCTTCGGTGCCCATTTTGAAACTAACAGTATCAGTCTCATCTTTCTCACTTGCTAATATCCATAAGCCAAACCTTCGAGCTTGTCCTCGGCTGGTGCAGCCAATTGCAGTCGTTTCAACTTGTCTTATTCCATATTTTTTTATACCTTCTTCGTCAGATACATACTCTATAGCTGGTTGAAAGAAGTTTCTTTTATCTATATACCTTACGATAGCCACAGTATGGCGCGCTTTTTTAGCAGAAGAGGAGTAGCTAAAATCTCCATCAACAACATTAGAATTATTAAGTTGGTATATAGGTTTCTTGAAAGAGTCTTGAACTGTAAATATTAAACCATTAGCGAAATAGGCAAGCCCTCTAAAAGCTGATGCAAGGTCGTTGATCAATTTATAAGCTTCCTGCCTGTTGACTATCAAGTGGTTCAGGGAAAACCTCGGCTCTAATCCTCCATATCCATCGGCGACTAGTTCATCGCAGTATTGAGATATTTCATAGAGAGCCCATTTATCTATCTCGCTCTCGTTTACGTACTCACCTAGTCCATACCTCTCATTAGTAAGTAGATCATAAAAACACCAAGCAGGATTATCACTCCAGTATTTCTCTATATGGAAATTACCATCCCAAAAGTTATCAGGGTCAGTTCCGTAGTTGTTAGATGCGCCTCCATCAGTTGTGCCTGCGTCACTTTTCCCATAGGTTCGTTTCATGGGGTCATAATTGTTAGGCAGTTTAATTTTTTGTAATTGCGTATCGTAAGCTCGAGCAGGGACTCTTTGAAAGTTTTCTGCGTCGAATTTAGAGTAGACCATAGCGCTATAAGGATACCTTAACTTAGTTCCATATATTTCTACAATAGAGTCAACAAAGCTTACAGCTCTAAAAAAAGATGTAAGGGGCTCGGGGGTAGTTCTTACGATTCTAATTCTCCACCCATCGAAACCTACTTCATCTTTATAACTCCCTACTTCTGTCTCTAAGTCTATTTTAGTGGCTCTAACATAACCTTGGTCAATCTTACCGGTGACTACTTCTCTCACAGGGCCATACCATTTTGTTGTACGGTCTTCTATAGTGGTGGAACTGTTAGTCCCTGCTTGTTTAGTTGCGTCAGTTCCAAGATTAAACCTTTCATCAAATACTGGCTGATAATAAATATAATATGTAATAGAGCGCGCTTTGGTATCTCCATAACCCACAGCAGCGCTTCCACCGGGATTTAATTCATTATTACTGCGAAATGTTTTAGGCCCTTTTCTTATATTTTCTTGCAAGGTGTTAATTTTAATATTAACAATTAAAGAGCTGCATTCTTTATTGAAGACGGTATAAGTTTTTGCGTTCTTATCAATTCTAGTGCCGCTTTTTAACGAAGCAGGCGTGTCGACACTAGGAGCTAAAACTCCTCCCTCAATATCAGGGCCATACAGTCTTTCTCCTATATTTCTATGGACACTTAAGTCTAAAATTTCAGCAGAAGCAGCTCCTCCCATTTCTGTATTTAAAGAAGGGATAGTTCCTTGAGCTTCGCCTTTAGTGAACTCTACATTAATTTCATTGAAATTATAATATCCATCTTTGTCAACTACAGGTATTTGGTTCCAATAAATAGATCTCAAAAAACCTAACTCTGTGCTACTGGTATTATTTAAGCCCGTCGCTGAATAAAGATTTTCAGGGTCGAATGTGCCAAAGGGTAGTTCTTCATCTGGAGTGGTAACTTTTTGGAAGCCTGTCTCTCCCATTTTGCCATAATATCTGTAAGTCCCACTTACTATTCCTTTAATTGGACCCTCACATAAAAGATCAGCTACCTCTATGCTTGAATCAGTGACGACTGGAGATGAAGTATCGCCGTCTTTTACAACTGCTGAAATATCGACTACCGCCGGTCTTGCTTGTTTTTGTTTTTCTCCCATGGCTTATCCGTTTTGTCCCCAATCAGGTTCTGTTGTTCTCTTATGCAATTTATCACCCGCATTAGGAACGAAGTATTTAAGTGATCCAGCGCCTTGCATTCCCCAAGTATCATTGAGGGTTACTTCAGCGTTAGTGTCAAAATTATCTAGAGAAGTTTGAACAACATGACTACCTATAAGAAGCCTGCCATAACCCACAAAAATAGGGCCGCCTTCTCTTACTGTGTTCTGAGGGCCGCTAAATATATAACTTGGCTTACCTCCTCCTTCTATCTCTCTAAAATCATCAAACTCGGGTTCAGGAGTAAGTAGGTTTGCTATTCCAGCCACAACTAAACCTATACCTGCCATAATCAATGGAGCGGCGAACATGCCGACTGGCGCAAAAATTCCTGTTGCTATGAGAGCTATTCCCACGATAATGGCAAGTATGGATTTACCGTCTTCGTCAGCTCCTTCCAAAACAGGAACTATATCTATAGTTTTAAGTTTTTTAAATTTCATCATCAACTCAGAAGATCTGAGACCTTCTTCAGAGTTTGGATCTTTACTTTTGTCAAAAAGAAAATCTTTTTTATTTATAAGGACTCTATATTTTATATTACTTTTATCATTTTCTATTAACTGTTGATAAAGTTTTTTTGTATTGGCTTGAATTCCTCTAATTGCGTCTCCTACGCTACTAATAGCAAGGTTCCATTGTTTCCTTCCCATTTGTTCGGCTAGTACTCCGTGAAGATTTATTTCTGTCATGTTCATATCTTTTTTATCCTATAAACGTAAAGAAGCCTGTTAAAAAACTTTTCATTAACTTGTTCTGAAGTTGCGAATTTATTTCTCGGGTGATGTAACATTAAATCGTTTCCAAGAAATACACCTAAATGCATAGGTTTTCCTTTTAAACCAAGAACGATAATATCATTTTTTTAAGGCCTGATTTACTTCCGATTTTTACTTTAAAAAACTTTCTTTCATCGTAATCGAGGGAAACTTTCTCTATGAGATCTATAGATTTTTGTAGATCTTTTTTTTCCGAACCTTTTTTATAAGCTCCTATTACTTCTTCTGGGAGTTCGATAGAGAGGTTTTCTTTCATATAGTTTCTAACTAACGTAAAGCAGTCGTTCTTACCCACTTGGAAAGGAATGTTTAAATAAGAAATCTTATTTTCTTTGTAATTATAGTGATGGAAGCTATTTGATTTTATATTATACATCACATAATTAAGATGATGGTTAATACTGTTCTCTTTATCTAAGTAAGAAAACATGTCATTGTTTTTGTGGGAATGATAAGTAGCTACAATATTTCCCCTGTAAGAGCATTTTAAATAATCAATGGGATTTATTGAAAAGTTAACTAACGGATTTTGCGCATCATTTTTACATTTGAAAGAATTCATTTTAACGCCATCGTCAAAGATTAATCCACAGCATTCCTCTGGAGCTTTTTCAAGCGCGTGAGACTTAATACTATTTTTTATGTCTTCTGTAAGCATTTTAAGTTAGTGTTTGCTGGACTCTTTTAGCGGCCGGAAATCCTCCGTAAGGAAGGCCGCCTTTACCTGCTGAGACAGCGCCCCCTATGACGCATTGACAGGATTGATCTTTAAAGGCTGCGCCTTCAGTGCCCCATCTCATACGGCATGCTTTCAAACTTTTAGAGCATTGGTCTGCTATCCAGTAATCACTGTTCGGAGGAGGGTTACCTTTTGGGGTATCAACTTTAGCTACATAATAATATTTTATATCGTTCTTTTCTTGATACACGTATTGTCCTTTTGCGTAATCTTCACTACTCACCCATCTTCCTTGGTCTGTAAATTTAGACTGCACGTCTGGGAGGATATTTACTATTTTTTCATCATTATCTGTAGCCACGGGAGGAGCCTCTGTAGGTAGGAGCTTGTATTTTAAGTTTGGATCAGTAAGCCCAGCTTTGCGTATAATAGGAATTTCATCACTCATTCTACTTAACTCTACATCGGTTAGATTAAAATTAGAATCAGCAGAATTAAAAATTTGTATTTTTGCGTTATTACTGGCCGTGTTTGCAGAACTATTGACTTCAAAATCTACGCT
>Ga0163179_10001640_pt1 | contig 15703 bp, 35 predicted proteins | sample AtlANTMetagenome_FD_109643 | JGI IMG/M metagenome (GOLD analysis project Ga0163179, IMG submission 109643) | Marine eukaryotic phytoplankton communities from the Atlantic Ocean - Atlantic ANT 2 Metagenome | ecosystem: Environmental > Aquatic > Marine > Oceanic | place: North Atlantic Ocean... | reverse complement strand
TAATGAATGAAAATGAAAATACAGCAGTTCAGCAAGCACTTAAATCTATTAGGGAGTCTTGGAACTCGACTGAAGGCATAACCTGGGATTTAGCAGGCGAAATTTTTGGTGCGCTTGTTTTGCTAGGATTATTCTTGGTAGTAATAAAAGGATCCAAAAAATACCTAAATACTCTTAACGATCAGGGGAAAAAATGAAGCAACTTTCTTTACCTTTTTTTGAAGATAAAAATCTATACATTTATGAGCTATACTCATATGTCGTAGGCCCTCTTACGACTAGTAAGACATATCGCAATAGCGTTGATTTTACGCTAGCTAGAAACATTGCTGAAGCTGAAGAGTTTTTTCTTGTTCAGTACCCTGGGTGGTGGAAAACTATGGCAGTAAAAAAAGTTGATAGTGAGTTTCTTTCTAATAAAATTTCATTTTTAGAAGATCAACTTCAAACTTGTAAATTTATAGCTAAAGCGTATAGTATTGTAGAATAAAGGTTAAGCCGGAATGGTGGAATTGGTAGACACAAGGGACTTAAAATCCCTCGGCCATAGGCCATGCGGGTTCGAGTCCCGCTTCCGGTACCATTTTATCTCAGCGCCCGTAGCTCAGCTGGATAGAGCAACGGCCTTCTAAGCCGTGGGTCACAGGTTCGAATCCTGTCGGGCGTGCCATTTACTTTTTTATAAGACTGCTTACATTTAAATAGTTACGAAGGAGACATTATGTGGGTACAAGAAATTGAGTTTGATATTAGCCAGGATCCTGCCATGTGCTTATCGGAGGGAGGCTTTCAAAACGTAGGTGATACTACCGTTGCTGAACTTCGCATTGCCGCTGAGGATGAGTTTGGCGCCTTTGTGGAAGACATCATTGATCCGGATAACGATGGCGTTAGGATTGGGTGGAAGTTTCGAACGACTGCTACATATGAAGATTCATCGTTAGGTGGGGAGTTCCAGCTAGAGACTTGGATTATTCTACACGATGAGCCTCCGGAGATGAAGTTTAAGTATCATGTGATTGAAGATACAGAGCTAGCAGACGTAGAAAAGTTTCAATCTATTGTAAACGACGCAGAGCTAGTTGATGATCCAAGTACAATTCCATCAACAATGCCAGTTTCGGTCCAAGAGGCTATGGCATCTTTAGGAATGTCTGCAGGCGATGCTGAAAATTATGATGATACAGATGATGTAGATGATGTAGACGAATAATTAAATATAAAACCTCAACTGGGGGCAAGTATGTCTTCTAGGAACGAACTAATATTGCAAATGCTAATGCTTGATTCAGGCATTATTCCTTACGCTGGGCATCCTTTTAGTACCGTTGACATGGGTGCAATTGATAAAAGGATTTCTAGTTTAGACCCTTCTAGTCGTCGAGAGGTAAAAAGAAGGTTTCGAAAGCTTTGGAGAAAATCTGCTAAACACCTGGACGCAATTCTTGAAGAGTCAGGCCGGCTTCCTATTCATAAAAAAGCATGCGGATTCAGAGCTTTTAGTGAACCTACTCCTTCTCAAAAGAAAGCCAGAAGGTTAGCTGTTATCCTGTATTTAAGGGGTTTAACTTTTAGTGATAACAATTAAAAAAGTTTGTGTATAATAATATGGTCCATGGGGGTAGTCATTTTGCTTCTGTAGGCCATATTTATTTTTGCGTACATCGCAGGTGTGGGATATCGAGTCTGGGCCCACAAAGGAAAAAGAAAATGAGACTAACACAATTCGATAAGCTAAGCAAGTCAAGCCATAGTTGGCGCCGTGTTGGTCCTGATATTTTTAATAAAGGAATACAACACGATGAAAATCACAAAACGACAGCTTAAAAGAATCATTAAAGAAGAGAAGGCCAAGCTTTTGGCTGAGCAAAGAGTACGACGTGCCGTCCGCCGGAAGCTAGTGCAGGAAATGGGCATGGGTAAGTTTACCTATGCAACAGACCCACAGTCGCCACAAAGACCAGCAGAGTGGATGAAGTGGGGCGAATCGCTTGGCTTAGATGCTGAACGTGATCGTTCAGGTCAGGTTATTTTCTATACTGACGATTCGGCAATTGCTGATGACGCGGCACGTGCAGGTGCAGATGTCCAAAGAGACAACATGGGACAGTTTGTAATTTACACAGGATAAAGCAATGAAAATTACCAAGCAGCAATTAGTTAAGATCATTAAAGAAGAACTAGCCTTGACTGTGCCTGTAGTTCAAGATCATGGTATAGAAAAAAGTGACCATGACGAGATTAAGATGACCGTTAATCAACTTAACGCCATTTCAGCTACGGCATTAGAGCTGGCAGAGATGATTAAAGAGCTTGAGCATGTTCCTGAGTGGGGCGATGGTAAAGTCGCAACAGTCCTTGACAGGTTGAATTCAGTTAGATCATATATGCTTGGTAAAATGGTCGGGCAAGGGTAATAAAGTGAAGATTACAAAAAGGCAGCTTAAAAGAATCATTAAAGAAGAAAAAGAAAAGATACTTTTAGAAATGAACCCTGACGGCACAATCTCTGATGACGAGCTAGACCTCGAAGAAGAACTTACGGAAGAAGTAATTCGTGATTTAGAAGGACTTATTACAAGAGTACATATACAAGCAGAACGGATTGGCGGAGATTTCAGGTCACCTGGTATTAAGTCAAGAGTTTTTAAGGCCATGGCCATGGTTTTGCATGAGGAAAGATAGATGAAAATTACAAAAAGACAGCTAAGAAGAATTATCAAAGAAGAGAAAGCTAAGCTCCTCCGCGAATCAGTTGCAGATATGCGCCATTTTGAAGAGGCAGCAGATAAATGTGCTGAACGCATGTCTGACTTATTTTATAATGATATGATGAAGCTTTATGATGAAGAGCCTGATGCCTTTGCACGTCCTGTCCCGGGTTCGGAGGCAATGACCCGCACCGAAAAAGGCGTTTGGGAACAACAGGTTGTATACGCTTCTCAAGAACTTGAAACTTCTATTTCGTTTGCAATTGCTCAAGCCATTGAGGAAATAGAGATGAAACTACATGATGGCCAATATCACGACGATAGGTAATAAAATGAAAATCACTAAAAGACAACTAAGAAGAATCATTAAAGAAGAAAAGCAAAAGATCCTTAGAGAAATGATAGATCCAGAATATATGAGAGAAGAGATTATATCATTTGCTGAGGAAACGGATGCTGAAGGGATCGATTTTCTATTAGACGTTATCGGCGCCCCACCACTTACTGACGATAGCGAAGTTGCTATCGACGCCGCGTATGATATTATCGATAAACATGTCACCCACTCTTTTCCAGATGATTTAATTTATATTCACCAAGAGCTAACAAGCGCAGGATATTTCGGATGAAAATTACAAAAAGACAATTAAAAAGAATTATTAAAGAAGAAAAGGCCAAGTTGGTTCAAGAGACGAGAGACCAGCAGGACCAGGCACTCCGGGATTATCAAGATAATTTTCATGGTGAACAGGGCCGGTTTTTTGCAGACGTAGAAGCAAAAATGGAAGATGCAATATTCTCAGCTGTCGATATGTTTGTAGAGCTTAATGGGGTCTCTGTTGAGGAGGCTGAGCAAATGGTTGTTGATCATGTTAAAGACGTGCTAGGAGTAACAAGATGAAAATCACGAAGAAACAATTAAAGAGAATTATCAAAGAAGAAAAAGCGAAGCTTCAAGAAGCACAAATGACCGAGTCTGGCCAGGCGGTGTATGACGAGGTTTACGAACGTGCGGTCTCATTGGCAGAAGAGTTTTTAAACGCATATGGTCCGGACGACATTGTAATCGAAGCAATAGTCGACGCCCTCAGCGATTCGGCCCAAACCATCTTAACAGATGCATCGTTGATGAGGTAATAAAATGAAGATCACAAAAAGACAATTAAAAAGAATTATCAAAGAAGAGAAGCAAAAACTCCTTGTTGAAATGGGCCCGAATGCCACCGCAGAGAGGTCTTTAGGGTCTCTTGCAAACGTTTCGACTATTGATCAGGTTACTGATGGTATTCTTAACTTACTTCAGGAAATTGAAATGGGTGCTTCTGAAGAAGAAGGCCTAGGGCCGGATGAGGCTGAAGAGTATGCTAGAAACGGCGCAGTCCTTGCAGTCGCACAGGCGTTTCAGTCTGCAGGTTATGTTGATGTTTACATGTCTTTAATTAGATTATTACGATAAAAGGAAAACTATAATGAAAAGCTTACTAAAGAAACTATTAAACTTATTTAGCAATGCATGTTGCTGTGCTGCAAATTGTTGTACTAACTGTTGTGCTTGTTGTAGCTGTACTAGTTGTAAGGGATGCGCATAATGAAAATCTCAAAGCGGCAGCTAAGAAAAATTATTAAGGAAGAGAAAGCTAGGCTTCTTAGCGAGCTAACCCCTGGTGAGCTTGGGATGGCTGCTGCTGGAGGTGGTACACCTGCAGACCAAGGTTTTGCTGCAGCTGCTGAGGATGCCGAAGAAGAGCGCTACATGGAAGCAATGATGGATCTATACAGTGAACTCTCAGCCTCCCTTGAGAAGGCAAAGAAAGCCGGCATAGACTATAATGATCTTATGACAGCTTGGGACGATGCTCGAAGCGAGCTTGGATACTAAGGGAAGGCAAATGAAAATCACAAAGAGACAACTCAGAAGAATTATCAAAGAAGAGAAGGCCAGGCTTCATGAGCAATCGCGCCAGGCAAAAGAAGGTGCTCTTCTGGCAGATTTCAATATGGTCGTCACGTCGATCGAAGAGATTGCTGCTGGCATGTATGGCCTTGTAGATCCAGGTGAACCTCGACTCGCAGCCGGCGATGAAATGGCATCTGACCTTGAGATGCAAGTTGAACGTATGAATGATATCTACAGAAAACTTGAGGCACATTTTCAATCAATGGATCCGGAGTTTGATCCAAATGCTCCAGGTATGAGGTAGAAATAAAATGAAAATCACAAAGCGACAATTACGAAGAATCATCAAAGAAGAGAAAGCTAGGCTTCTTAGCGAGATGTGGGGTAACCAAGAGGTTATGAGTCCGCTAATTGAATTTGCTCAAGCATTCGCCGGCTTAGGCGGCGCCGTATCTGAGCAGGTTATTACGATTGTAAATGGTTATATTGAAAACAATGTAGAGGCTGTTTACGAGATTAACCCAAATGCCTTGGATATGGCAATGGAAAGATTATCAAGGCCACTAAATAACTTAGGACAAACTAATCCTGATGCAGAAGAGGTTATGGAAGCTTTAGAATGGGCCCAACGTATTTTTGAACAAGGTGACGCTGAAGTTGAAGCAGACGCCCGAGCAGCAGGAGATTTATAATGGCTAAAGCAGATTTAGAGATGGCATTAGTAAAGTCATGTGGAAGGTCCCCTTTGACTCCTGATGAACTTTTAGAACTTCTTAATATGGATATCGGTCAACTTATTACTAATCATGATATGGACCTGTACCAGGCAGAAGAGGTTATGATGTGGCGTAAGCACGAAGCACTAAGATATTCAGCACACATGGCTTCATATCCGCAAGGGGAAAAGTTAGAAGAGTCAAAAAAGATTTCAAAGCGCCAGCTTGATAAAATGATTCTTACTGAGGTACACCCTCGGGCCGTGGCAGATAACCAGTATGTTGAAACGCTTGAGGCTGTTGATGAACTTATGGCTTCAAGAGGAAGGGTCTCATTTGCTCCTGGAAAAGAAGAGGATGAGGTTTATATTATGACAGGTGCTGCTGAAGGTATTACGGTTAAGGTATTACGAAGAGGGCGGTAATGAAAATCACTAAAAGACAGCTGCGAAGAGTCATTAAGGAATGGCGCCAGAATCCTACAAAGATTCGTCTTGCGCGCCGCCAAAAAGACCGCCAGAGAATGATCGACCAAATGACCTTCAAACAACTAAAAAGAAGAGCATTTGATTCGGCACTCGGAATTCAGGGTAGGCTCGACACTGGTCAGTATGAATATGCAGATATTTGGGAAGCCGAGATTCCTGGCCTAGCTGATCTTATAGATGCTGCAAAAATAAAGGCAGCTGAAGAGGGTGTTACTTATGATGACATACCAGAAGTTCGACACAATGGTGGCATCTTAGACTTAAGTAGATACTCTTTAGGCCTACCAGCTGGTATCAAGGAAAACAAGAAAATTAAGGTTACCGAGCAAAGACTACGCCTCATCATCCGAGAAGCACTTTTACGTGAGTCTGCAAACCTAGATAGGCTATATGTCGCAGCTGCAAGAGAGGCAGATAGCCCGGCAGTAGACCCAGCTGGTATACCAACGCACGAAGGTGGTGGGTCGTGGAGTGCTGATGAGTGGATGGAATATCTTTACGAAGCAGAAGCAACAGATTACAAGCCTGATGCAGTGATTAAGTATGTGAAGGCAGCTTTTCCGGAGTTTGCCGCAACTGTAGATGAGATGTTTAGTGAAACCGGCCCTCGCATTTTAGATCCTGCATATGAAGCTTTTGCAGACTTGATAGATACAGAAGATTACACTGGTGATCCTCTTCTACAATCCGATACAGCACCTGGTGCGATTAAGGTTTCCCCTATTTATGTGGAAAAAGGCGCAGGTTTTATGTTTAACGATTTAGAATATCGTTGGTGGCTATGGGGTAATAATATTGAGCCTCTTGCTATCGACATAAAACAAAAAGCAAGCGACAAAGACGGGAATGTATACTCAGCTGAAGAACTATTTCAGCAAATAACTGGTGGAAAAGAATCTAGATTTAAGGTGCCAAGGAGCTTACGCGAATGAGAATTACTAAACGACAACTAAGAAGAATTCTCCGCGAAGAAAGAGCGTTGCTTAACGAATCCTGGCGTCTCACCCAGCCAAAGGTCGATGACTGGGGCCCCCAGCAGTACAGCGAGTCGGATGACAGTGAATACAATAGAGAAGCGCGCAGCGTATGGCTTCAAGGCACTGGTGAAAAACGCCACAAAGAACATGTTGCCGCGGGGGACTTGGCTTCTGTAAACGCGTATGTCAAAATGCAGATACAAAGCGTCAACGGCGCAGGTCTCAAACCTGAGGAGCTTGAACAGCTGAAATCCTTGCAAGCCCACAAGGGCACTTCATCGGTTGATATTCCTTTCATAATGCCGGCAATCATAGGTCGCTTGCCTGACTTTCATGACCCTGTCTCTCAAGAAAAATTCCGGTCTATGGCCAGGACTGCGAGGCCTGCAGCCAAGACTGCGGCTTCTTCCTCTCCAGCAAGCAGAGGAAAGAAACATTCATATGATGCTCGCGTCCTAGAGCCTATGGATGCTGGAATGAATACAAACGCAGATGCTGTGGACGGAGTCTTGGCTGACTTGCAGAGAGTCGGTGCCAATGAACTTGCTGACGAAGTCGATATGATGATCCAGATGGGCGATGATGACATCAATGGTGTCCTTGCAATGATTCCGCAAAACATTAAAGACAGGCTTAGCGAAGGAAGGCAAATGAAAATTACAAAACGACAACTTAGAAGAATTATTAAGGAAGAGAAGGCTGCTCTGGCTGAAAGCTATAACTTTGCACCGACTGCCGAAGAAGAAGCAAAGAGAATTAATGATCAAGCTGGTCCTGGCCCATATGGTCTACAACTTGTAACCGATCAGGCCTTTTGGGAAAAGCAAGGTATCACCACCGGCGAAGAGCTAGCATTCAGTATTCTTTCTCAAGAGTACAGCGATGCATATAAAGCTCTTCATGGTATGCGTCCACGTTTTGCCAACTTTGAAAATGTAAAGCAAGTACAAGATGCCTTGGATGATTTAGATAGAGAGGCCGCAGCCATCTCAGAAGATGAGGCATTTTGGGCAACCATCGATGCTGAATGGGAGAAAGAACGCCAAGAGATAGCATCTCTACAAATTCCTGGCTTGGATTTAGATTATGAAAAAATTCCACAAAGGCAAGGTATGTCTCGCCGACCTAAGGGTTCTAAGTCGCAAAGGCGAATGGAGTCAAAGATTGTTATGACTCGAGGCCAGCTTCGTAAGTTTCTAAGGGAAGCTACCGATATTGTTAATCGAGATACCGGAGAGGTGCTTGCTTTTGGCGATGGCTCGAGAGATGTTGCACCTGATAAAGCAGTTAATGACATTATGAAGCGCCTTGGCATTTCCCCAAGGCCTGAAGATATGAGAACTAGCGGGGCTGATGGCTTTAATATAGAGTTATCAAATGATGATTGGTCAAAGATCGAAGATGAAACCCAAGGAAAACAAGGCCGAAGAGAAGATAAAAGAAGATCAGCTCAAATGGCCGCTGATCGCGAAAGATTAAATGTCGACAACCTAATGCAAAGAGTTCGCGACTGGGCAAGTGATGTTGGCACTGAGTATATTGAAAATGTACCTGGTACTGATTTACAAGATATTGCTTTTGACCTGGCACGTGCCGCAAGATATGAGTTTGAACAAGACGAATGGGATGAATTACTTTGGCACTTTGACGATAACGAAGATGAGCTTTATGGGTTTGTCGCGGATTCTATAGGGTAGATAAGTGAAGATCACAAAGAGACAACTCCGTAGAATTATTCGAGAAGCTGTCGCAACTCGTGTTGATCCAAAAACAGATAGAATGCTGCAAGGTGTACGTTCCGCATTAGGGGAAAAAGAATTTGTTGAAAGTTTACTAGCAAAGATTGATTCAAGAGACCTAAGAGGGATACTTCGGTCAATCGCACATGACAAAAGATTAGAAATTGATGGTATCCAATACACACATGCAAGGAAGTAAAATGAAAATCACAAAGCGACAACTGCGAAGAATCATCAAAGAAGAAGCAGACATGATGCGTAAAAGAATGCAGACAGGGGATCCTATTGGTGCTCAAGAGGCCGATGACATTGCTAAATTTTTAGGACAAACCCACGGGCTAACTTTAAGTCGAGGCGGAGTGGATCAGTTAATTGAATTTCTTTCTTCACTCGAGGCTTCTGGCGACCTGCGGAGACAATAATGAAAATCACTAAACGACAACTTAGAAGGATGATTAAAGAAGAAGTAATAGCAGAAAGAAGGACGGGCAACCCCGCTATGTATGCAGAAGAGTCCGCCTTAATTCAGGCTGTCGAAAAATACTACGACAAGTATATGCTAGTCATGGGAATGGACCCCAACGATTTTCGTGATTCTAAAAGAACCCGTAGATCCATCGATGATCTCATTGGTGCAGTATTGGATGTATTATGATAAGAATTACCAAAAAGAGATTAAGGCGGCTGATTCGAGAGTCGCTGGTTATCGAATCAAAAATGCTAGATATTGTTACCAACCCATATGAGGATGTTGATGATATTAATGTTCTTGCAAATTATGCACACCGCAATGATATGCAAGGTGCTTTAAAAGATCCAACCTTACAGTATTATATTAAGAACAATGAAGCCCAGTTTCTCGTCGATGACTCATATGGTTGGCTCAAGCATGTCGGCAAAGAAGACCAAGGCGAACCACCTGCGCCAGAAGGCTGGAACCTGGATAAGGTTTATGATTTTGTAAAAAGATTTGAAGATGAAGCTTTCAAAGTGTTTAGCCAAAAACAAAGTGGAGACCATGCTAATCTTCCTAATAAGGTTGAGAGAGAAATTATCGGGAATGCGCTTACAGTAAGCTATGTAATGCCTGACGAAATAAAAGGGCTAGAGTTTCAAATCCGCAGAAGAGGTGGTAAGCCTAGCAACATTAACATTGAAGATGATAGTATGGTATCTAATATTAGGGCTGAAGACGCAGAGCGTAAGGGCCTAACCTTGGATGATATTATTAAGGTTCTTCAAGACAACGGCGCAAAAGAGCGAAAGAAGCGCGCTCCAATTAAGCACACACCTCCGATGTACGATTAAGGATAAAGAAATGAGACTTACAAAAAAACAACTAGTTAGAATAATCCGCGAAGAAGCCAAGAAGGATCAAAACAAGGACGGTAAAAATGATTTCGGCGATGTCAAAATTGCCAGAATGAAAGCCTCAGGAATGTCCGACGAAGAAATCAAGAAAAAGCATCCTGAGTTATTTGAGCGAACACACATTGTCAGGGAATCTGAAATCAGGGCTTTAATAAGATCGGTCCTTGAAGAAAGCTTGTGGGATAATATTCGTAAAAAACGCGCCCGTGGCGAAAAGCCTGCCAAGCCAGGTGACAAAGACTATCCAGACGAAAAGTCCTGGAAGGCTGCAACCAACGAGGAAGATCAACCCGAAAGTCAAGATGAAAAAAAATAATCGGTGATATATGATATTTTCAGGTAATAGCTCTTATGATAAAAGCTCTGAGTTAATTGAGTCGATTAATAAGATTTTATCCGATAAGTGGTCACATCGACAAATTGCTGAAGGTAAAAAAGTAGAAATACCTCACCAATGGGGTGAAGACGTTATTGGAATTACGGCTAAAAGATACAAACGTGAAGGGTGGTCTGTTACCAGAATTGTACAGGTCACAGGAAGTCAAAGAGAGTATTTTCTTAAATTTCGAAACCCAAAGTGGAAAACTTACGACGACCAATTTCGTTAAAATAATATACAAATTGTTTTATAAGATAATAATTAAATCTTGGAGGGGAATACCTGATAGACATCTAAAATGTAAACGGAGCGTACAAGGGTAATAGAGCCGTGACCTGTTCTAAGGGGCATATTCGCGATAACTTCGAGAGTTCCGGCCGGCCTCTCCGCAAGGCGACTGCTAGGTTCCGCCCGATTTAGAGTCTTAAGGTATTTCCCTCCTTTTTTAAAAAGCCTAACCAGTTATTTTGGTTAGGCTTTTTTTTTGCTTTTAATTTGCAACTTCGTGCAAATTTTCTTCATATATTGTATAATATAAATGTTGGTGGGGAAAGGAATCCCCTTGCTTAGGAGAAAATGGTGGCTAGAAAATCCCGCGAGTTACGCCTTACACAAACTATCGAACTAATTGAAAAGTACGAGTCTGCCGGCCTTGGTGACGACCGAAATTGTCGGTTTGCCAAAGACATGAAGTGGCGCCTCGAAACCAACCGAGGCTTGTCGCCTAAGCGACGCCAGTGGCTGGACTCAATTATTGATGAGGGCTTGCCGGCCCCAAAAGGTAATGTCGACCTTGTTGCTCGGCTTCTTGCTGCTGCTGCAGTTGATGGTATGACTGAGTTTGATTCTGGCATTCTTAAGGAGTTTGCTGGAAAAGTTCGTCGGGGTTGGGATCTTAGCGAAAAGCAAATTGCTTGGATGCAAAAGCTTTTAAACAAGTCGGATGATATTGTTGCCAACGGAGTTTGGGCACCTGATGCTTCTACCACCGAGAGGCTTAAGAATTGTGTAAAGCTTGCTGCAGCTTACAGCACCGGCTATTGGCAAACTCATGGTGGAACCTACAAGGCCCTCAATAATGTAAAAGCTTTTCTTTCTGGCTCAATGCCTGTTGACCAATGGTCTGTTGATAAGCTTATTAAGGCCATGGCCCGGCCTCTTCGAGAGCTTGAGAACCCTAAGTTTCAAGCTGGCGAAATGCGTTGGTACTATGTCGCCCAACAAGGTTACGCACCGGCCCTCGTTTCCCGAGGTCCTTTTATTAATGTCAAAGGCCAGGTTGTTTACGAAGCGCTGGTTAATGGGCAAATGATCGAAACTGCAAATATCACCAAGCAAAGGAGAAAGTAATATGCCTTTAACATCGCCTGTACTAAGGGACAAATATATCGATGATCTAATTAGGGCCCGCCCTCAAGGCCCTATAGGAAACAAAGTTACATATACTGTTGAGCATAAGTGGTGTAACCGCTCTGATCGCTATAGAGATATTCCAGTCCCATCAGACCCTATGTGGGGATATTCCTCGGAGCAAATATTTTCTTTGGGCTTATATAGTCGGGATGATGTCGAAGCCTATGCTTTAAAAAGATGGTGGAATGGGTCAAGTAAATGGGGCCTTGGCCGAAAAAAGGCGACTTTTACTCGCCGCGTTAATCGGTTATGGGATCAGCGGTTGGAAGACGCGGTACAAAAAGTAAAGTCTTCCGGCGGCGACGGGATTTACCGTGTCGGCTTAGGTCGCAGATATTATTCATCGCAACAGGAAGTTGGGCATATTTACGCCTCAAATCAAGAAGAAGCTAAGCGCTTTGCAGAATTGTTCTTTTCTTACCTATGTGAAGATGATGCTAAAGTGCAGGTTTCTTTTGTTCGCTTTGGAAAGCCTGAAGAGGTGATTATCCTAAACACAAACACGGTGAATAATGCTGCGGCAAAGATTAAGTCTATGGAAGAAAAGATAGAGTCTTTAAAGGCATCTATCAAAAAGCAAAACATGTACTTGGAAACACTTAACATGGTGCAAAGTCAGCAATTATCTATAGAGTCATAGTTGTACAATTTAATAAAATAAGGTAGATTATGAATAAGATTGTTGCGAGTATAAAATATGAAAGTCACCAGCCTGAAAGAGGGGATGATGCTATCCATCTCGACAGAGTCTGAACGCCCAATAGTTAGAGGGCATACCCCAGACAGAATACAGTTTATTCCAGACATTTTTGCCATGGCAGCGTTTGGAGATATTTATCCTCTAAACTACCGGTCATATTACATGTACATAGGAAAAAAAATTGTCAATATTCCTGAGGATATGCGCGCTGAGTTTAGAGGAAAAAAGACATATTCATTTCACGAGCTAATGGACGAATCAGGTATGGTATATAAAATGCATGGAAGATTCTTTAAGTACTTTGAACCAACATGGAGAGAAAATGATGGAAACTTATGATACGATTAAAATTACATTGGCATCCCGGCAAACACCAGAGTCAAGATTTTCTCACTTTAATGGTACAGAAAATGAGTTACTGGACTTGCTTAAGAAAAATCACTATTCAGTAAAGCCTGGTTATCGTGATGGGGTGTTGCTTGTACAGGTGCCGGCAGAAAACTTTATGTCAGGTGTTATGCAGCTTAATGAAGGAGACGCCCTCCAAGGTAGCTTCGAAGCTCGTAGAGAAGGCGAAGCCCCTCGCAAGGTAGTAACTACCCCAGGAAGAAAGAAGCTTCCTGCAAGGTTTGTCGAGGTCGTATTGTACCACCGTAATGTTCTTGAGGAAGATCCGAAGTATACAGCGGCTGCAGACTGGGAGGTGATTTCAATTAACGCATCACCGGTTGATGGCCCAACACCGCTGACACCGCAGGCATTAATTGCAAATCATTTCGAAATGAGTGGTGGCTCAAGTACTGGCTATACGCCTGAACAATTTGAAGCTGCCCTAAAAGAGTCCGTCATGTTTTGGCATGATAAGGTAATGTGTGGATAGGAGTGTCGCTATGCCAAGTGTACTATGAAGCTCGTAAAATGGCAATGTCAAATGGTAGATGTTATCATGTCGCTGCCATTTTACGTAGGAAAGGCAAGGTCATAAGGGTAGGTATTAATTCTGATAAAACCCACCCTCGGTTTAAGAGAAGATATGATGATGGTACTTGGGCAGCTCATATGCATGCAGAGATGGATGTACTAAGATTCGCTCAGCCAGGTGATGAACTAGAGGTTATGAGATTTAGAAAATCAGACAATAGTTTTGCCATGGCAAAGCCTTGCCGGCACTGTATGCCACATATTATAAGCTCAGGTATTTCAAGGGTTAGGTATACTGATGATAATGGCAAATGGAAGGAGCTGCAACTATGAATTGGGAAATTGCAGGTGACCTATTTTTATGCTTTTCGATAATTGGGGCGATTGTTTTATTTACCTACGTTAATGTAAACTATAATCCAGATGACGATCAATAACAAGGAGAAAACATGCTGACAGACTTTATAAATAGCAAAGCGTTTTCAGGCCTATTGGCTTTAATGAATGGCTATTTTTGTTTTAACGCGCTAAACCACTCGCAGTGGGGTTGGGCATTACTTTCTGGTTTCTTTTGTTGGCTTTGTGCAAAAAGTTATTTTCAAAGATACTAACCTATACAACCCATAAATTCCAATATAATTACAACTCAATCTTTTTTTAAGGAGTTTAAAATGTTTAGTAAGTTTGCTGAAAGCACCGGTATTGTCCTCATTGCATTTACTGTAATCACATTCTCAGCCGCAATGGTAGGCAACAATAGTGAAAGCGAAGATATTCCTAATAGCGCTCAGGCGCAAGTACCTTCGCCACCACAACCAGCTGCTGATTATTCTGACATGCCTATTGAGTATGCAAATAGTGGGGCAACAAACCAACCGGTACATTATATTAGTTTTCCACCAATGCACATTATTGTAACACCAAACTTAAACAACTAATGAGCATGGTGTATCATTTAATATCTTCTAATAGTTAGAGGATAAAACACTCAACACACACACACAAGGAGAAAAAAATGAGTGATTCAAAGAAAAGCGGATATGAGCTTCGTAGTGATTTGTTAGGAATGGCAATGGGGATTTGTCAAGAGCGTGTTTCACGTGCATTTGAAAATGAGCACATGAAGCCAGAAGGCACCCGGAATCCAATTCCGTCATTCACGACTGAAGAAGTTATTGCTGAAGCTGAAAAGCTTTATAACTTCGTTCAAAAGAAGTAGTTTATATACCGCAGGGAGGCACGGGTTACAGGTGCCTCAACCTCTAATGATTATTAAAAAGGAATAAGGTTAAATAATAATGAGTAAGATTAATGCAGGCCAAGTTGTAAGTGTACACTACACCGGTACTTTTGATGACGGAACTAAGTTTGATAGTTCTCATGATCGTGGCGAGCCTATTACATTTAATGTAGGCGCCGGCCAGATGATTAGCGGATTTGATAATGCCGTTGTTGGTATGGAAGTAGGCGAAACAAAGAACGTGCGTTTAGAGCCGGCTGATGCTTATGGTGAGCCTCGCGAAGATCTAGTCCAGAATATCGATACCAATTTATTTCCGGAAGGATTTGAGTTCGTTGTCGGCGCTACGGTAAAAGGCGAATCGCCTCAAGGTCAGCCTTTGCTGGCAACAATTGTATCATACCAGCCAGACTCAAATGTCGTAGTTTTAGACTTTAATCATCCTATGGCTGGTAAGTCTCTTAACTTTGAAATTGAAGTCGTAGGGGTCCAGGGTACAGCACAAGGGTGATTTATGTCGCCACAAGTGCAGAAAATTATTTTGGAAGCTGCAAGGCTAGCTGGGGATGAATTAAAGGGGAGGCTTCCTCCCCACCCTAAGCACCCAAAAGGTAGGAATTCTTATGCCCATGTTTTTGAAAGAATAAAAACTAAAATGGGTAAATCCTATAAAGACTGTGAAGATTGGGAAGCTCAAAAAATACTAGATATAATTGAGTACTATACAAATAACCCTTGCTAAGAAGTCGACTGTGATTAAGCTACTAGGAAAAATTCCAGATAAAATTTATGTTGCATGCTCCGGAGGGGTTGACTCCATGGCAGCATTGTCTTTTTTAAATAATAAAAAGAGAGAAGTTGCAGTTGCTCATTTTGATCATGGTACTGAACACGGGATCAAGGCGCAAGAGTTTGTAGAAAACTACTGTAGAGAAAAAGGAATTTCTTTAGAGTTAGGTACCGTTAGTCGCAAAAAAGACTCATCGGAATCTAGGGAGGAATACTGGCGTAACGAAAGATATTCTTTCTTTAAGAGCCTAGACGCCCCAGTGGTTACTGCGCACCATATTAATGATGTAGCAGAGTGGTGGGTATTTTCTTCTTTGCATGGAGATTCAAAGCTAATTCCTTATAGGAATGAAAATGTTATC
>Ga0163179_10001639_pt1 | contig 15712 bp, 13 predicted proteins | sample AtlANTMetagenome_FD_109643 | JGI IMG/M metagenome (GOLD analysis project Ga0163179, IMG submission 109643) | Marine eukaryotic phytoplankton communities from the Atlantic Ocean - Atlantic ANT 2 Metagenome | ecosystem: Environmental > Aquatic > Marine > Oceanic | place: North Atlantic Ocean... | reverse complement strand
GACCTAAACCAAAAGAGACTCCAGCAGATTTAGCATCAAAATCTTGGTGGTTTGGGTTTATATAAGGGTCATTATTTTGTGCATCTGATATATATACCCTATCGAAAAGATTTATTAAACTAAAGCCTAGTGATAGTTGTGTGTTTCCCATATAAAAATTATGCCCTGCAAAAAAATCAAATAATGTATATGATGGCAATTGCCAAGATTCTCTTCCTGCATTATCTCCATTTAAAGAAATTGGATCCATATCCGCATAATATCTTCCAAAACGCAATCCTCTTATCTTAAAATAGGAGTCTTTAGTTGGTTTAAATGTAATGCTTGTTCCAACTTGTGTTTGTGCTGCATCTCCAACATGTACTCCCTTTGCATCAAAATCAAAATTAATGGCATTCCCTTCATTATCTGTTAAAAGGTTGTTGTTATCATCATAAAAGAAAACCGTATTAGCTGAATTCCAACGCCAATCACCAAATGAAGAAATCAGTTCTAAAACAACTTTTGAATGTGGCTTATATGCCACATCTATTTCCACACCTCTATGTAAGGCATTCATTCCACTTATATTAGAATAAAAAGATTGATCTTCAATTTCTATCCTAATTAAATTATCAACTGGCTTGTTTTCCCAAGCAGTATAATAAGAGTTTATATTCGCTGAAACTTTAGTTGAACGAAAACTATAACCAATTTCTACTGCTTTTATTCTTTCGCTTTCAATATTCTCTGCAAGAGAATTATCATAAAAAAACACATTTTTAAATTTTGGTGCTTTAACTATATATCCTGAATTAAAAAAAAGATTACTCTTTTCATTTAAATTATAGTTTAACCCAGATTTAACTGTATAACTAGGGAATTTCTGCCATTGACTTTCTGCATAACTTACTTCTGGTGAAGAAGAGTGATACAATACTCCAGCATAATTAATAGTATCACCAAACCCCACTGCTTGGGAAATAGTTGTATCAGATAAAACAATATCCTTGTTTAAGAAATAATCTATTCTTTTATATCCACTTAAAGAACCTGAAAGGTTTAAAAAAGCACTTGCCCTAGCAGAAGAATATTCTAACTGATAAAAAGAACCTGCCCAATAAATTTTACTATCATTGTGATATCCTATTGTATCACCAACTATTTTCATAGCGCTAGATTGATTAGCATTTTCAATGTCAACTAAATAATCCCCTCCTAATAAATCATAAACCTCTCTATAGTGCCCTCCTGTATAACTTCTTACATCAAATCCAATATTGTGTGAAATATTACTTGATTGAATAAAGTTTAAAGTAGACAAATAGCCATACCAAAGATGATTATTAACAGAAGCATATAAATATTCTGATGATTTATGAAGAGTGTTACTAAATACTGGGTCTATTGACAAATCACCCCAAGGAGATCCAATAAAAGCAATGCCTGTATTTAAATCATAATAGTTTTGAAAATCAATTAAACGATTAGTTGTTAAAGTTGGACTGCTATCACTCAGCCTAACTCCTCCTCCTCTTCCTATAGAAAGGTATAGTACATTTGACAAGTATAGTCTATCGTTTATTTTCCAAAAATCTTTTATACTTATTTGTGGTTTATGATAATAGTTCTCTCTTTCATTTACTATCTGATTTGTTGACCTTATAGTATCATAACTTTCAACACCATTCATATCTGTTATTGTATCTAAAATATAGGGCTCCATATAACCCCAATGTTGATTATACTTGATCCCAAAAGATTCAGTATTGTTTGTGTCAATGAAATCAGATGAAAAATAAAGGTTATGGAATGAAGAAGAGTCAACTAAAAGGTTCGCTGTTAATGAATCAAATTCCATTAAAGATAACCCTCCGTTTTCTAAATTAATTTGTGCTTGGTTGTATGTTGCCATATCTTGATACAAATTATCCGACCCATTAAATAAACTAGCTGCAAATTCTTTATCATAAGTAGCAACAGGTAATTTCCAAGATCTTTGGCCATGACTTTGCGGGGCTCCAAAGGCGCTAATGCTAAAAACATGGTTGTTAAATTTTTGTTCTGCTTTTATGTAATAAAACTGTCCTTTTGTCCATGTATTATCTACCCAGCCATCTCCACTTTTAATAGAGGTTGCTAAACTAAAACCCCAGCCTTTATTAATCTCTCCCGAATTAAAGCCAATTGTTGTTCTAGAAAAACCATCCATTCCAAGCTCTTGCTTTAACTTAATATTTCTTCTGTTTTCTACTCCTTTAGTTATTATATTAATTGTGCCCCCTACTGATGGAATAGCTAGTTTTGATGCTCCCAATCCTCTTTGAACCTGAATAGTTCTAGTTGCCACATCTAATCCAAACCAATTTGACCAATATACCCATCCATTTTCCATGTCATTCATAGGAACGCCATCTATCATAACAGCAACATTTCTTTGATTAAAACCTCGTAAAGTTATTCTAGCGTCTCCATCTCCTCCTCCGGTTTGTGTTGCAAAAACACCTGGAGTAGAATTTAAAAGCATTGGTATATCTTGAGAGGCTAATTCTCTTTCTAATTTTTTTGGCAGTATGTTTGTAAATGCTACTGGTGTTTTTCTGTCAATTGCTATATCTGCTACAACCTCTACTTCGGTTAGAGTCGTTGTCTCTAGCTGTACATTTAATTCTACTTTATCTTGATTTACAATAACTGTTTTTAATAAGTTTTTATATCCAACATAAGAAAACTCAATAGAGTAAGTCCCTTCTGGAATCAGAATCTCAAAAAAGCCATTTATATCAGTTGCTGCACCTTTCCCCTCCTTGTATAAAACATTAGCTCCAATTAATGATTCTCCTGTAATTTTATCAGAAATAATTCCCGAAACTATTGACTGAGAAAAACCAACCGATGTTCCTAAAAAAAATAAGATACAAATAAGTAGAATCCTATTTAGCATTAAGATTATTTTACTTCAATTTTCTCTATAATATTGTATCCATTACTAAATACAATTCGAACAAAATAAACTCCTGCAGGTTGTGAAAAGTCAGAGATAATAAAATCGCTTTTATTTATACTATCTTTATGTAAAACCAAATCACCCAGTAAAGTAAAAATTAAAACTTCTTTTATCTCTGATGAGGTAGAGATGAAAAAATTTTCACCAAAAACAGGGTTAGGGTACACCGAAGCTCGTTCTTTTGTTAAGTCATCCGAAATATTCGCACCATGACAATCACATACATGAAAACCTACATAATCCCAAGTATCTTGAGGTAATGAATCCCATTCAGTCGAAACATTAAAAGAAGCAGGGTTTAGTGTTACACCTTCTGTTACATTTGGCTTTCTTCTTAAGGTGTGATCTTGAGACCAAGAAAGCCAAAAAGAACCAGTTGTAAAAGGAGGAATAGAATTAGGGTCATCACTCCACCCTTCATTAGGATCTTCTCCTACTTTGCCAAAAATATCTATAATTTCTCCAGTAGATTTTCTTTCTAAAGATAAAGCATCATCGCCATTAAAATACATAGCTGTTGGATATTCTCCAGAACAAGCCAAGTCCCCCATTGAATAAAGCAATGGGTCAACAGGAACAGACCAAAAAGTTCCTACAAAGACTGAATCTGTCTGGCCATTGGTAATAACAACAACATCTCCTGGCTGAATAGTTCCACTTAATTCTAATGCTGTGTTTAATGAATCAAATATATCATTATTACCATCTCTCCAGCGTCTGATTAAATAATCACTCAAGTCTATTACAGATTCTGTAGGATTATAAATTTCTAATGCTTTACTATTACCTGAGCCCTCTATATATTCAGAAAAAAACAAATCTGAACACTGTTGTGAATAACCAATTTGAAAAAACCCAATAAATAAGAATAATAAAAGTAACTTTTTTCCCATGACAATGATTTGTTAAATTTTATACAGCAAATATATTTTATTTGTTTCAAATAATCATCAAATTTGCATGAATACTACAAATGATAACAATTACTTAATAATATATTAATAAAACTTTGGAAAAATTAATTGTCTGCATCCCAACTTATAATGAAAAAGAAAATATTGCTGATATTATTCAAAGAACTCTTTCATTAAAATATAACTTTGATATCCTTATAGTTGATGACAGTTCTCCTGATGGAACAGCAGATATTGTTAAAAAGCTAATTCAACAAAATCCTAACAAGATTTTTTTAGAAGAAAGAAAAGGCAAGCTAGGTTTAGGGACTGCCTATATACATGCCTTTAAATGGGCATTAAAAAACAATTATGACTATATATTTGAAATGGACGCTGATTTTTCTCATAACCCTGAAGATTTAGAAAGGCTATATGAAGCATGTAAAAATGGTGCAGATTTTACAGTTGGCTCTAGATATCTTACAGGTGTAAATGTAGTAAACTGGCCAATGTCAAGAGTTCTCCTGTCCTATCTAGCATCTAAATATGTTAGAATTATTACAGGGTTGCCTATTCATGACACTACAGCAGGCTTTAAATGTTTTACAAAAAAAGTGCTACAAAAAATTGATTTAGATGAAATTCAGTTTGTCGGATATGCTTTTCAAATTGAAATGAAATTTAAAGCATGGAAACATGGATTTAACTTAAAAGAAGTTGATATTATTTTTACTGATAGAACTAAAGGGGAATCCAAAATGTCTGGAGGTATTGTCTCTGAAGCAATAATAGGGGTTGTTTGGATGAAGATTAAAAGCATTTTTACTAAATACTAATTAGGTTGAGAAAAATTCTTATAAAAAATGTTCGCATTGTTAATGATGGCTCTTGCTTTGAAGGAGATGTTCTAATTAAAAATAATTTAATTGAAAAAGTAGAGTCTTCTATTTCTGATAAAAACGCCAATATTATTGAAGGCAACGAGACCTTTCTAATACCAGGTGTAATTGACGACCAAGTGCATTTTAGAGAACCTGGCCTAACTCACAAAGCAGAAATATATACTGAATCTAAAGCTGCTATTGCTGGGGGTATTACATCTTTTATGGAAATGCCTAATACAATACCTAATACATTAACACAAAGATTATTAAAGAATAAATATGATATAGGCAAAGAAAAATCACTAGCTAATTATTCTTTTTTTATGGGAGTTTCTAATAATAATTTAGATGAAGCCCTAAAAACAGATGCGAACAAAGTACCTGGATTAAAAGTTTTTATGGGTTCTTCCACTGGAAACATGTTAGTTGACAATAAGAAGACCCTTGAAAATATATTTAAAAATAGTCCTTTGTTAATTGCAACACATTGTGAAGATGAAGAAACTATTAAAAAAAATTTAGCAAAACATATAACCAAATATGGAAATAATATTCCCATTGAACATCACCCTATAATAAGAGATGAAAATGCTTGCTATTTATCTTCTTCTTTTGCCATAAACCTTGCAAAAAAGCATAATACTCGATTACATATATTACACATTTCAACAGCCAAAGAAACTAATCTGTTTGACAATTCCATTCCATTAGAAAAAAAACGAATTACTTCAGAAGCATGTATACATCATCTGTTTTTTTCAGATGATGATTATGCTGAAAAAAAGTCCTTTATAAAATGGAATCCCGCAGTAAAAACAAAAAATGATAGAAATGCCGTTTTAGATGCTGTTTTAGATAATAGGATAGATATAATAGCAACAGATCATGCACCACATACACTAGAAGAAAAAAAACAACACTATATAAACTGTCCTTCTGGGGGGCCTCTAGTACAACATGCATTATCAGCAATGTTTGAACTTGTAAAACAAAATAAAATTACTGTAGAGCGACTCGTAGAAAAGATGTGTCATAATCCAGCTGTTCTTTTTCAAATTAAAAATAGAGGGTTCATAAGAGAAGGGTATAAAGCAGACTTAGTACTTGTTAACACCAATAATCCTTGGCAAGTTTCTAAAAAAAATATACTATACAAATGTGGTTGGTCTCCATTTCAGGGTAATACATTTTCTTCTTCAGTAACCCATACTATAGTAAATGGCAATCTAGTTTACAAAAATGGTGTTTTTAACGAGACCATTAAAGGTGAAGCATTGTTGTTTGATAGGTATTAAAATAAATTGAATTTTAATGCTGCAAAAGCCATAGATAAATTTGGATTTTGATTTCTACCTAGTAAAGTAAATAAATCATTTGTGCCAAATTGAAACTCAGTTATCCCAAAAACCCCCATAGATATCCCAAGTGGAATTGAATAACCATATGTTTTATTCCCTCCAAAACCAGTGCTTAATTTAAATGTTCCAAATAAATTTATTTCTGCACCTGTTGCAAAATACATTTTTTGGAGATTTACGTTTTTGCGATTTAATGGAATTATTAAATCTGCTCCAACTTCAATCCTTTTAGAAATATTTAATCCTACTCCCATTCTAATTTTTGCAGGAAGTTTTGATTTATAATATTCGGAAGGAGTAAACACAAACACAGAATTTTCTGAAAACAACTGTTGAGAAGAGGATGTCAAATTAAAAGAATTAATTCCTGTGAAAACTATCGAATCGGGAAGCTGAAGTGTAGTGTCTTTTCCTTCATAAAGCATTTTATCCCATGTTATACTGCCAAAATCAATTATAGACATCCCCACTTTTATTGTGTTGCCTACAAATAAACTCAAGCCAAAATCTAGCCCATAACCCTTGCCTGTAGCATCAAACAAACCAGACAAACTTGAAGGTCCTAGTTGATTTAATGAGCCATAGTTTATATCATAATTATCAGAAAAAGATGAAACCATGGTGAACTCACCATCAACTGCATTATACTCAAGTAACCCTAGCCCCCAAACTCTTTTTAATCCAAGGCCAGCATAAAGCTTAAGTGATTTTTTATCTTTACTTTCAATACTTAACAATTCTCTACCATAGGAAATATTTAAAAACCTATAATGTGTGTATCCAACTCTTGTCTCTGAAAAGACATCTGAAATGTTTTGTGACATAAGTGCTAGGTCTTGAAAAACATAAGATTCGCTTCCATTAAAAACAATGTCAGAAAAATTATTATTTAGTCCGATATGAGCTAGTTTTTTATCACTTAACTCAACTGCAATACCCCCTATTTTATCCAATTGAAACGAACCACTTATCCAGTGTGTGTGTGTTATTAAATTTAACCCATTTGGGGTTACAAATAATTCTTTAAATGTCTCTTTTTCACTTTCAGAAAACTCATCTGAAGGCTTTAATAACACCTTCCATAATTTTCCTAAACTTAATGCTTCAGATTGAATACTTATTCCATAACGCATGGCTCCTAATGACAGAGTATTGTTTTTTTTCCAACCTAAATTTGCGGGATTTATACCTAATGCTTCGTAATTATAATTAAAAGTAGTTGCCACTCCGCCTCTACCTGCAGCCATTGCATTTCCCATATCTACTTGAGAAAAAGCAAGCTTTACAACCATTAATAAAACAAATACATGTTTTGTCATTAAATCAAAATTACAAAAACATTACTTTTGTAAATATGAAAAATATATTTAAGATTATATGTGTTCTTTTAATCCTTATATCATGTGATAATTATACTAACCCTAGCAAAAAAGATAATGTTTCTTTTTTACAAGATTCAGTATTTACCAACATAATGGTTGATGTTCACTTAATTGAAGCTGCAAGGCATTTAAAATATCTTGAGCACAATGATTCTGTTTCCGAAATGCCATTATATTATAGTGCTATTTTTGACAAGCATAACATAACTGAGACAGAATTTTTAAACACCTACAACGATCTAGTAAAAACACCATTAAAAATGAAAGAAATTATGAATGCAGTTATAAAGAAGATTGAAGAAGAAGAGGTTAAGCTTATTGATTAATTCGTATAAAACCTTGCTGTATTTTGCACTGCTTGTTTAACATCTCTAAACTTATACCCAATTACATCTATTATTTTTTTATTTGAATAAGCAACATCTGCATTTGCTTCACGTAAAATATCCTTTGTTACTATGGGCTCTGATTTTGTAATAAAAGATTTGATTTTTTCTGCTCTCCATGCGAGCTCTGACAAAAAAGGGGTTATTGGTATTGTTGGCCTATCAACCCCCAATGCTTCTGACACTATATTTGCTAATGTTTTATGAGATAAATTCTCTGATGTAACAATAAATTGCTCTCCAGAGATGTTACTAGCCATTAACTGAATCATAACTTTTACAACATCATTAACACAAACAAAGGAATTTGACCCAAGCGGATAAAACCTGTTTCCTTTTAATGATGTTTTAAAAATCAAACCCGTTCCTGATTCTCTACTTGAAGGGCCAATTATAGCGGAAGGATTTACAATTACTAGATCTAGCCCTTCTGAAAAACCTCTCCAAGCCTCAAGTTCAGAAAGATGCTTGCTTTCACTATAATTAGACGTACACTCTTCCTTTTTCCATTCATCTAATTCAGAAATTAAACTATTGTCTTTTGATGACCCCAAAGCAGCAATAGAGCTCACATAGCATATTTTTTTAACATTATATTCTAGAGCAATGTTTATAATATTTCTTGTCCCCCCAACATTAACACTTTTCATTAAATCATTTTCTTTCGGATTAAAAGAAATAAGTGCAGCACAATGATATACTAAATCTACTTTATTAAAAGCTAATTCTAATGAATGAATATCTGTTATATTTGCATTTACCCACTCGATTTTATCAAATAAAGCTTCTGCATTAATGGAGTCATAAAACTTAAAAAGATTCAAAACAGAGTCAATATCATCATTTCTTTTAATGGCTCTAACTTTAGAGCCATTAAGTTTTGTAAGGTGGTAAAGTAAGTGTGAACCAACTAATCCTGTTCCTCCTGTTACAAGTATCATGAGGGTAAAAATATGTTTTTTAAGCTATTTCTCTTATTTTTGAATCAAATTTATTTTTAATGGATTTCTTACAAGAATTAGATTGGCGCAACATGCTACATGATGTCACCCCTGGTGCAAAAGAATACCTAAAGAAAAAAAATGCTGTTGGCTATATTGGATTTGACCCTACAAGTGATTCTTTACACATAGGCAGTTTAGTTCAAATAATGATTTTAGTCCATTTTCAAAAAGCAGGACACAAGCCAATTGCTTTGCTTGGAGGAGCAACTGGCATGGTAGGAGATCCATCAGGTAAATCAAAAGAAAGAAACCTTCTTACTAAAAAGGAAATTGACCATAATATTAAAAAAATCAAAAAACAGCTAGAAAAATTTTTAACTTTTGATTGTGATAAAAATTCAGCTGAAATAATTAACAACTATAATTGGTTCAAAAACTTTAATCTACTTAGCTTTATAAGAGATATTGGAAAGCACATTACTATTAGCTATATGTTAACGAAAGATTCTGTGCAATCTAGAATGGAAGCTGGTTTGTCTTTCACTGAATTCACCTATCAACTTATTCAGGGATACGATTTTTATCACCTATACAAACATCATAATTGTTCTATACAGTTAGGGGGGTCTGATCAATGGGGGAATATTGTAACAGGAACTGAATTAATACGAAGATTGGAAGGTGGGTCAGCATTTGCTGCTACAACACCTCTAATAACGAAATCTGATGGAGGTAAATTTGGAAAAACTGAAGAGGGTAACATTTGGCTAGATCCTAAAAAAACATCTCCGTATAAATTTTATCAGTTTTGGCTAAACACTTCTGATGAAGATGCTAAAAAATATATTCGAATTTTTACTCTGCTTTCAAAAAAAGAAATAAATGAATTAGAAGCACAACACAACAATGCTCCACACTTAAGAGTTATACAAACAACGCTAGCTAAAGATATTACCAATAGAGTCCACTCAAAAAAAGACACAGAAATTGCCGTTAACACATCTAGGATTTTATTCGGAAAAAGCACAAAAGAAGATTTAGAAAAGCTTGATAATAATGCTGTTTTAAGTGCTTTTGAAGGTGTGCCAAAGTATAATGTTGAAAAAAAATCAATAACCAAAAAGGTGAACATATTAGTTCTTCTAACTGAACTAACTAGTGTTTTTCAATCAAAAAGTGAGGCGAGAAGAATGCTGAAAAATAATGCTATTTCGATTAATAAATTAAAAGTAAGTGAGGAGGCCTTTATTAATCTAAATGATACTATAAACAATGCATTCATCATAGTTCAAAAAGGAAAAAAAAGTTATCACTTAATCAACATTACATAAAAAACTCATTGTTTCTTTATAAAAATCTATTGGGTTTTCGGCATGAACCCAATGTCCCGCTTTAGCAATAGAATGTATTTGAGCTAAAGGAAAATGATGCTTTATTAAATTTAAATCATTTTTTAATATATAGTTGGATTTTTCACCTTTTACAAATAAAGTTTCTTTGCTAAATAAATGATCTCTTTTCAAGCCTTTATAAAAGTTATCTAAATTTTTTTTTATGCAATTAAAATTACATCTCCAAGCTAATTTTGTTGGACTTTTCCAATATAAGTTTTTTAATAAAAACTGCCTAACTCCTTCCTCTTTGATAAATTTTTTTAACTGAATTTCTGTATCTTTTCTTGATATAATATTTTTTAAGTCTGTGATTACATCTAAAATATTTACATGGCTAGCTTTATTTATAGAATACTTTTTTGGAGCAATATCTACTACTATGAGTTTATCTACATTTTTTTGATTTTTTACCGAATAAAACATTGCAACTTTTCCTCCCATTGAATGACCAATAATGCGCACATTTCTTAAATTATGGTGTTCTATATAAATTTTTAAATCTTCTGCCATTATTTCAAATGAACAATGGTTATGGTGAAATGATTTCCCATGATTACGCTGGTCTATTAAATGCACTTCGAAATATTTAGCAAACTTTTTTCCCAGAGATTGCCAATTATCTAGCATGCCAAATAACCCATGAAGTATAATTAGAGGCCTTCCTTTACCTAGTATTCTAGAGTGTAGAATCATTTTTTTAATTGTCTCAAATACATTTGAATCGTATTTTCTAAACCAAAATACATAGAATCACTTATTAATGCATGCCCTATTGAAACTTCTTGTGTTTCTGGGACATTATCTCTAAAATACTTTAAATTATCAAGATTTAAATCATGTCCTGCATTAACCTCTAGCTTTAATTCAATAGCTCTTTTAGCAGCAAAAACAAATGGCGTAACAGCTTCCCTTTTATTTGCATTAAATTTTTTTGCATAATCTTCTGTATAAAGCTCTATCCTGTCTGTTCCTGTATCTTTTGCTGCAGAAATCATATCTAAATTTGTCTCTATGAAAACAGAAGTCCTAATATTTTCTTTCTTAAATTGCTGAATAATTTTTTTTAAAAAACCTTGCTTCTTTACCGTATTCCAACCTGCATTAGACGTGATAACATTTGGGGAATCAGGGACCAATGTGACCTGGTCAGGTTTGACATCTAAGACCAATGATATAAATTCTTCAGAAGGATATCCCTCTATATTAAATTCTGTTGTAATTATTGACCTTAAACTATAAACATCTTCTTTTTTAATGTGTCGTTCATCTTGACGAGGATGAACTGTTATTCCCTGGGCTCCAAATTGTTCACATTTTTGTGCAAAAACCAATAAATCAGGAATTTTTCCTCCTCTTGCATTTCTTAATGTTGCAACTTTATTAATATTTACGCTTAATCTTGTCATTGTTTTTATAAATGGCAAAGTTAAAAAATAGTAGCTTTGTATATATAAGTTTTAACTTATGGTTTTAGAAAACCTTATAGAAAACGACATAGAAGTACTAAAAAAATCCGATACACTTATTAAGGGTTTAAGTTTAATGGATGAATACTATGTAGATGTTTTGCCCGTAATTGAAAGAAGAAAGTATTTAGGCCTTATTTCTATAAATGATATTATTGATTTTGATAATTTGCAGGATACTATCTCTCAACACATTCATTTATTGAATAAGTTTTGCCTTGTTAAAAATGCTTCTTTTTTTAATTCTTTAAAATTATTTTCAAACACAGAATTTGATATTCTACCAATTGTTGACAACAGAAACTATTACAAAGGATATGTCTCAGCACGTTCTTTATTGGAATACACAACATTTACTTTGGGCTTAAATACTGATGGTGCTATTCTAGAATTAGAATTAAACAAAAAAGATTATTCTTTATCAGCAATAGCGCATGTTGTCGAAAGCAATGGCGCCATATTAATAGCTAGTTTTTTAAAAGAAAACTCAAATCCAAACAAAATAAATTTAACTATTAAATTAAACAAAAAAAACATTTCTAGAGTAATTCAATCTTTTGAAACAAATAATATTAGTATAATTAATTCTTTAAATTTATCAAAATCAGAGGAAGAGGATTATAAGGATCGATTAGATTCTCTAATGTCTTTTTTAGATGTTTAGTTATGCAAATTGCTATTTTTAATAAATACCCAACTAAAGAAACTCTCTCATTAACAAGGGGTATTATTTCTTTTTTGACAACAAAAAATGCAACTATTCTATTAAATAAAGAACTGGCCAGAAGTTTAAATCTAAGTAAGAAATACCCTGTTTTCACCTCCTTTGTAAATAAAAAAAACACTCCAGATTTTTTTGTTTCAATAGGAGGCGATGGTAGTATTCTGGAATCTATTACCCGTATTGCTAATGCTGAAATTCCAATAATTGGAATTAATACTGGAAGATTAGGTTTTTTGTCTATTATTAAAAAAGAAGATTATAAAGAATCACTAGAAAACATAATCAATGGTAATTATAAAATAGAATCTAGAGCATTGTTGAATCTTAAAACAAGAACAAACTTATATGGTAACTTAAATTTTGCTCTTAATGAAATTACTATTAACAGAAAAGATTCTACTTCAATGATTACAATTAAAACTTACCTTAATAATGAATATCTCAATACCTATTGGGCAGATGGCTTAATCATCTCTACTCCAACAGGTTCTACTGGATACTCTTTAAGTTGTGGTGGCCCTATTGTTATGCCAAAATCAGAAAATTTTATTATAACACCTGTTGCTCCGCATAATTTAAATGCCCGACCATTCGTTATACCTGATGATTATGAAATTACATTAAAAGTAGAAGGTAGGTCAAAAAACTTTTTAGTTACTCTTGACTCAAGAGTTGAAACATTTAATTCTTCGCTAGAACTAGTTGTTTCTAAAGAGAATTTCAATGCTAAACTTGTGAAAATTCAAGGTCAAAATTACTCGTCAACACTTCGCAACAAATTGCTTTGGGGTGTAGACAAAAGAAATCAGTCCTTCCCTTCTATAAATTACTAAATTTGCAACAAATTATTTTTTTGTGAAAACACAGAATCGCATACTAACTCTATTTTTAGGGCTACTATTACCTTATATTGGGCTTTGTCAGATTCCAGATATTGGATTAATAGGTGGTGGTGGTTATTATTTTGGTGATGTTGGAAGAAGTTATAATATTGTTCCAAAAAATATATTTTATGGTGGGTTTATAAGACATAACTTTAATAAACATTTTTCTATTAGAGCTACTATATTAAAAGGGGAGGTAAGTGCCGATGACAATGATTCCAAAAGAGATTTTAGGCAAAACCGAAATCTATCATTTAAATCTCCAATAACTGAATTTTCTACACAAATAGAATTTAATTTTTTCCCTTATAAAATAGGTACAAAGCACAATAAAACAACTTATGTTTTTTTAGGAGTCGGGGTTTTGGGCTACAATCCCATGGGAGAATTTAATGGCGAGTGGTATGATTTAAGGCCTCTTTGTACAGAAGGCCAAGGATTAAATTCTGTAAACAATATAAAACCATACTCCAAAGTGGCAATATGTATGCCTTTTGGGGTTGGTTATAAACATTCTTTTAGCAAAAGGTTTAGTTGTTCATTAGAATGGGGGCTAAGAAAAACATCAACCGATTATCTTGATGATGCAAGTGGAGTTTATTTTGACACAAACACTCTATCTTTTGAATATGGCTTAGCATCAGCATATTTTTCAGATCCCTCAGGCAATGGAATTGACAAATCTGGACAACAAAGAGCTAACTCTAAAAATAAAGATTGGTATTCTATTATGGCTTTTACTTTTAGTTATAAATTATGGAGTAAACCCGAGGCGTGCAACAGGTTCGACCTTCTATTTCAACGAAACGATTAAATGAGTTTGATAAATAAAAATAATATTCCAAGACATGTAGCTATAATTATGGATGGCAATGGAAGATGGGCCAAGGCAAACAAACTTCTAAGAGTTAATGGACACAAAAATGGTATTAATGCTGTCAAAGAATCTGTTGAGTTTTCTGCTGAAATTGGAGTAAAATTTCTTACTCTTTTTGCCTTTTCATCAGAAAACTGGAATAGGCCTTCTATTGAAGTAAATGCTCTTATGAATTTGCTTTTAACGTCTTTAAAAAAAGAACTACCTACTCTACAAAAAAACAACATCAAATTAAATGCAATTGGCAATATTAAAGACCTAAACACTGAATGTAATGCAAAATTATTAGAAGTAATAGAGGCAACTAAAAAAAACTCTCATATGACTTTAAATCTTGCACTAAGTTATAGTTCTCGTGCTGAAATTTTAAATGCAATAAATGCAATTGTTAGTGATGTGGAAAAAGGTATTATAAAAAAACCTGTTTCAAAAAAAGATTTTGAATCTTATTTATACACCGAAAACATCCCCTATCCTGATTTATTAATTCGAACAAGTGGAGAATATAGAATAAGTAATTTTTTACTTTGGCAAATTGCTTATTCAGAATTGTATTTTTGCAAAAAGTTTTGGCCTGACTTTGGAAGAGAGGATTTAAAAGAGGCTATTATTAACTACCAAAAAAGAGAACGAAGATATGGTCAAACAAGCGAACAAATTCAAAAATAATGTATAGGTTTTTTCTATTAGCAATTTTAACTTTAATGTGCACAATAAATTTGATAGCACAAAACAATATTGACTACAGCTCTTCGACTGAATATGAAATTGGCGGAATAACTGTCTCCAGCCCTGACTTTCCTGATGAGGAAATGATTATTCTTTTAACAGGAATTAACATAGGTGATAGAATAGAAATTCCTGGAGAGAAAATTACGAATGCTATTAATGTGCTATGGAAACAAAAAACTTTTAATAATGTAAAAATTAGCATTAGCCATACAGAAGGAGACGTTGCGTTTATAGATGTTTATGTTGAAAAATTACCTCAATTATCTAAATTTACTTTTAAGGGGACAAAAAAGTCAGAAACAGAACAATTAAGAGAGGAACTTGATTTAAGTAGAAATAAAATTGTTAATGAAAATTTACTTGTAAACGCAAAAAACAAAACACTTGAATACTTTATTGACAAAGGGTTTTTAAATGCTGATGTTAAAACAATCCAAATACCTGATACTTCTGAAACAAACAAAGTTATTTTATATATAGATGTCAATAAAGGTTCTAGAGTAAAAATAAATAAAATTAAATTCACTGGAAATTCTGAATTTGAAGAAAAGAAATTAAAACGCTTTTTAAAAAACACAAAAGAAAAAGGTTTAAGGTCGCCATTTAAAAGCTCAAAATATATTAGCGAAGAGTATCAAGAAGATATTAAAAATCTTATTGTAAAATATAATGAAAAAGGCTATAGGGATGCTCAAGTAATTAATACAGTTGTTGAAACAATTAATAATGAGTTAATAAATGTTGAAGTAAATATTGGTCAAGGAAAAAAATATTACTTTAGAAATATTTCATGGCTTGG
>Ga0163179_10001637_pt1 | contig 15718 bp, 13 predicted proteins | sample AtlANTMetagenome_FD_109643 | JGI IMG/M metagenome (GOLD analysis project Ga0163179, IMG submission 109643) | Marine eukaryotic phytoplankton communities from the Atlantic Ocean - Atlantic ANT 2 Metagenome | ecosystem: Environmental > Aquatic > Marine > Oceanic | place: North Atlantic Ocean... | reverse complement strand
TCCTCGGTATCCACCTGTCCGAAGCCGCCCAGCTTCCCGGAATTCAACCCTCCACGGTGCAGGATGCGCAGCGCGGAGGTGAATCGCAGGCACTCGCTACTTTGGATTCCTTTCTTCATCAACGCAGCGTGCATTACCGAAGCGACATGTCCAGCCCCGAGGAGGGATGGAGTAGCTGCAGTCGCTTGAGTCCTTATCTGGCCTGGGGCTGCCTTTCGATGAAAACGGTGACACAAGCAGCCCGAAGCCGACGGGAAACCTTGAAGGCCCAGCGGGCCTCAGGTGAGGACATCCCTTCCACCTGGGTGCCTTCTATAAGGTCTTTTGAAAGCCGATTGCGCTGGCACTGCCATTTCATGCAGAAACTTGAGGACGAACCGGAACTCGAATTTCACAATCTGTGTCGCTCCTATGACGGAATGCGGGAAGATGCCTTCAATGCCTCCCATTTCGAGTGTTGGAAGAAAGGTTTGACGGGATACCCCTTGGTGGATGCCTGCATGCGCGCACTCCGGCACACGGGATGGCTTAACTTCCGCATGCGGGCCATGCTGGCTTCTTTTTCCAGCTATCACCTCTGGCTTCACTGGAGGGAACCGGCCAGGTATCTGGGTGGGTTGTTCCTGGATTTCGAACCAGGCATCCACTTCAGCCAATTTCAGATGCAGTCCGGGACCACGGGTATCAACACGATTCGAATCTACTCACCAGCCAAGCAGGCGAGGGATCAGGATCCACAGGGAACATTCATTCGACGCTGGGTTCCTGAGCTGGAGGGAGTTCCGCTGAGCTATCTGGCGGAACCACACTTGATGACACTGGATCTGCAGGATCAGGCGGGATGCCTGATCGGGAAAGACTACCCTCGACCTGTGGTCGAACATACAATCGCTTATCGTGAAGCCAGACAAAAACTGGCTACTTTCCGAAACCGGGCAGAGACGCGTCAGGAGGCCAAGGCCGTCTTCCTCAAGCATGGCAGCCGCAAGGGAAGACGCGATCCAATTCCAAAAGCCGGGGGCTCCCCCCCCAACGAACAACAGTCCTTGCTCATCTAGGATGTGAGGGAAACCTGACGAGCCTGAAGTTGTTGTCCTGCAGTCTTCCAAAAAAGGAAGAAGCCCTTTTTGGCGTACGGGAACCAGATAGTGTCCCAATTGCGTTCCACCCATACCGTGACCACACCGGCGGCCTCCAATCGGGTCTCAAGATTGGTCACTTTATCGTGGATGGATCCCACAAAAGGTCGGTAGGCCATGACGGCCTCCAGATGGTTTTCGGAGGCCCATTGCACCAATGACTCCATCCAATGCTCGGATGGTTCGACCGTAGGAACTCTATCTCCGGATCCCATGAAAGACAGTACGCGTTGCCGGACATCATCGGCCACCTGATGTCGATAGAGTGTCGAAGGGGCGCTGACTGAGCTTTCCGATGCTTCATGGACCTGGCTCGTGCAAAGTACACTCACAGGATTTGATTTTTGAAGAGGCTCCTGGTCGGCAAGACCGTCTTCAGGATGAACCCACCAGCCTACCCGACGATCCACCCATCGGCTCAAATCGGCCGTTGGACGTCCAAGCGTTTCGATGCGTGGGATAGTGAGATAAGGAGCGGGACATGCCTTCACCACACCATCCTCCAGGCGCTCCAATCCTGCCCGGTGAGCTTCCAGCAAGGATGGCTCACAGTACTTTCTGAGATTGGAGGCTCGAACCAGATAGGTCTTCCCGGCCGTCTGCAAACCTGCCACCCAACGCCAGCCCAGCGTGTTGCTGGCGACATCGGCATCGCAGAGATGACGCATGAAGAAATCAGCACCCACATACCAGGGAAGGCGCTCCACATGAATCCAGAAGCTGGCCCACCACATGCGGGCATGATTGTGAAGGTATCCCGTTTGCGCGAGTTCCTGTGCAAAGAAATCCATGATAGCGACCCCGGAGCGACCCTCCATCATGGCTGCCGCCCTCTCCTGGGCACGATCATCGGCACCATCATGCCATGCCTTCAGCGAATGATTGTAATCTGCCCAGACCGAGGGGTGCCATTCCAGCCATCCTTTCCAATAGGTTCGCCAGAGGACTTCCTGAAGGTATTTTTCACCCACCTGAAAGGAGTGCTGCTGCAATACTGCATCGACTATTTCCGACTCCTGGATCAGACGGTGTCGGAGAGCACCCGAGAGTCGGGAAACATCTTCATGCCCGGGGATGACGCGATTGCGTCTTTGTCCGTAAAAAGGAACTTTAGGTAAAAAATCATGAAGGGCACTCAGAGCCTGATGACGAGACGCAGCCATGGAGATCGGAGGTATCATGAAAAGGATCCTCCATCGTGATCCATGGGCGCATCACCAACTGTCGGTTCTGTCAACGCCGTCAATGCCTGATGTGCCTTCAACTCCTGGATCCATGGCCCGGGAATGCCCTCCTTACCGACTGCCGCCCCAATCATGGCACCCATGACCATGCCCCGGTGGCAGTTATCGCCACCCAGATGGGTGTTGGCCATGAGACCCGTCTCGAAATCATCTGCGTATTTCCAGGCAAGATACAAGGTTACTGGAAAGGCATGTTCGATGTAGCAGGCGGCACTGAAGTGTCGGTCCATGACCACGGCATCTTCCTGGTGGAGCCACTGACTTGCTTTGCGGGCTGAAAAAAAATCGTTTGCATGCCGCTCGATCGCCTCTCTCAAAGGTTCACCTTCATGCACGGCCCAGAGGACACGCGCCATCACCTCTGCTGACTTCAGGACCCCTTCGTGGCGATGCGTCCACGTCACCTGCTGACGAACGATCTTCCGCAACTCAGACCACGAACCCTTGTGCATGGCAACCAGAGGCGCCACAGCAAACAAGCCACCAATGTGGCCGTCGGCAGCGCCGCAGCGCTCAAGTGCCTTTCCACGAGCATAAGCTTCAAAAAATCGACGATGACATTCCTCAAGGTAGGTGTCGCGATGGGAATCGGGGGTCAGCATGAAATCACGATACGCCTCAAGGAAGGTCGAGGGAATGTAGCCACCCTGTTTCCTGATCTGTTCGGCCAACATCAAAGCCAATTGGGCATTGAGGGTGTTTTCTCCTGCTGCGAGGAACTGGTGGTAGTGAATACCGCGCTTACCCCAAAAAACAGCTTGTTCATGGAGGATTTCCCCGCGGTCATTCAAAGGTTCGTAATGGCTTCTCCAAAGGATACTGTCCGGGTGGGGGTTTGTCGGCGTCCGGTAATCCCCCACGACTCCATAGTCTCTGAGAATGGCATCGCGCTGGTAATACCAGTGAGCCGGCATGGCTAGGGCATCCGACACCAAGGATCCCCAAAGCATGCCTTCCTGAGCCGCCGTCATCACCGCGACAGGGCGATCATGATCTGTGGTGTGCGACATGGTGTTTCGGCAAGGAAGGATCGATACAGATCAGGCGGATCGATGTATGGCAAGTAGTGACGCGCGATGGGTGGAATCCATGCTCAGCATTCCTTGGATGTGCCAGCCACCAGGGCACCGGAGTGAATGTAATCCTCCTTCATCTTGTCGTCCTGGGCCAGAAGGACTTTCTTGAAACAGTAGGAACAGAAGCGGGTGTAGGCATTGTCGCCTTCCGACAAGGAATCCCATCGGGTATCGCAGTCCTGCTCAGGACAATTCAGAATTTCAATCATGTTCCTAAAGGACACCCAAAAAGCCAAAGGTCAAGGAGCAAGGAGTCCCTTCAGATACAAAAGTCAGGCTCACCAAAGGTTAGCCAAATATGAGAGGCGGTCAAAAGCACTGAAAGATTGGATTGAGATTCCACTCAAGAGAATGATCGATGCTTTTAGCGCAGGCAGCGAGAGATGAGCTGAAGACACATGCGGGCCATACGATGACTAGCAGTGGATCCTCAAAAACCTCCGCGGATCTCGCCCTTAGTCTTGACCGCGTTTTCCACAATTTTTGCCATCTTGATGGCTTGAGCCACGGATTCCTCAATCAGCTGGTCTTCGTTTTCAGGCCCCACCTTGCCCGAAGCTACTTTGGCGGAAAAAATGGCCGAGGCAGAATCCAAAACGCCAATTTCAGTGGGTTGCAAGTTGATGTATGAGGGCTCCAACATCTAGAAAATATACCAAAGCCCCCGATGACTGGCAACAGGGAAGGATGGGAACCAAAAACCGTGATTGCAGCCTCGTTCACTCCTCTTTTAAGGTGACTTCATGTACCGCATCCGCCTGCTGCCTGATCACGTAGCCAACCAGATTGCAGCAGGCGAGGTCGTCGAGCGACCGGCCAGTGTGGTCAAGGAGCTGGTGGAGAATGCCATTGATGCCCAAGCCAGGCGTATCACCATCGAGCTGGATGCCGGAGGACGCAGCTTAATTCGTATCACTGACGATGGCGTCGGCATGCATCGGGATGATGCCTTGATGTGCCTGGAGCGCCATGCCACCAGCAAGATCAAGGAAGCCTCTGACCTAACTTCCATCCAGAGCATGGGCTTTCGTGGCGAGGCCTTACCCAGCATCGCCAGTGTCAGTCGATTTACCCTAACCACCCGTGAGCGGGATTCTGAGAGCCCGGAAGCCACGCGCATTCAGATGCAAGGGGGAAAGCTGATGCAGGTGGAAGCCGCTGCCAGCCCTCCGGGAACCACCGTCGAGGTGAGGCAACTTTTTTACAATCTTCCGGCCAGACGCAAATTCCTCAAAACCAAGGAAACGGAGAAATCCCACATTTCACAATATTTGAGACTTGCTGCACTGGCACACCCCGAGGTGGGGTTCAAACTCATTCAGGATCAACGCACCCTTTGGCATCTCAATCCCATTGAATGCGACGCATCCCCGGATTCCAGAATGCAGGCTCTGGAACAGCGAATGCAACAAATCGAGAAAAACACCTGGCAGCGTCTTGCTGTGCAATTCAACGACACCATCAAAACCAAGGTGCACCAGGAATCAGGAGATCATTTCGAGGAAGAAAACATTTCCATCTGGGGATATATTGGTGCGCCGGGTGTCGGACGATCCACCCGCAGTGACCAATGGTTGTTCATCAACCGTCGTCCGGTCGAGAACAAGGCCCTGAACTTTGCCCTGCGCGAAGCTTACCACACGGCCCTCATGAAAGGCATGCATCCGGTTTGTTGCCTGTTCATTGAGCTGTCACCTGCTTTTGTGGATATCAATGTTCACCCGACCAAAAAGGAAGTTCGTTTCCACAATGAATATGCCGTCAAACAATGTGTGATCCGAGCGATCAAGCGAACCCTGACCCAGTATGCAATGGCTCACCAGAAGAGCGATCAGCCCTTGGATCGTTCATCCGATCGCCTGACGCTCCGTGAGGTGTCTGCTCCATCTGAGTTTTCGAAAGTTCCCGGCGGAGAACCTTGCAACAAGGATCTCACTCCACTCTATCCCGACTTTCATCGTTCCGGACCACGTGAATCGAGCAAACCACCCTTCTCATCACAGGAGAAACAACATGGTTTGTGGGAAGCGCATACCGCCAGAGATCCTCAGTCATTCTCCAGGGATGGGATTGCCGCGCCAAAAAGCTTCCCCCCCCAGCCCCAGACACCTTCAGCAGACCTTTCAAGACCACAGGGGCCCATTTTAACGAGACCTTTGAAGCTGGTGGGCGTGATTGCAAAACTCTACGTCGTTCTGGAGTCGGATCTCGGGATGGTACTCATGGATCAACATGCAGCCCACGAACGGGTTCTTTTTGAACAAATGCTTTCGCGCATGGAGGATGGGGAGGCTCCCTCTCAAGGCCTTCTTTTGCCTGAAACCATTGAGTGCAAGCCAACCGATGCTAATTTTCTAAATCAATCCATTGAACAGTTTCAAAAATTGGGGGTCGGCATCCGGGAATTTGGACAAAACACGTTCATTCTTGAAGCCCTCCCCCCCTTTGTGAAAACGAAGAAGTCACGCCAGTTCCTCCTCGATGTGATGGATACGCTAATGGCTTCAGGGGATGTCAACAAAATGCGTCTGGGTGAGGAAATGATTGCCAAGACAGTATGCCGCCATGCGGTCAAAGCCAATGATGACCTTCGAAGCGAAGAGCTGGAGAAACTTGTCCTCGACCTCAAGGCCTGTCACATGCCCTACACTTGCCCACATGGACGTCCGACCCTCATCGAGATGAGCTTGAGCGAGCTGGACAAGCGCTTCGGAAGAATCGTGGGATAAATATCTGGGCAAAGGTTCTGATCTTGGCATCCGGAGGCAATCTTGGCAGTATCCTCCCGCACATGCGACGAGGGCTCAAAAATTTAGGGGTTGTAGGACTATATCTCTCACTGATCATGGGGCAGGCTGCCCAATGGGAAGATACCGACTGGGAGATCATCCCACAAAGAGAGGGTGCCTTTGCCTACAGCCCGACCTCCAACATCACCGTGGCCTACGATGGTGTCATGATCAAGATCCGTGAAGCCCAACTCGGACCCGCCTCCATCATGGCTGACCGGGTAACCGTGGATGGCGATAGCGGCGAACTTCTTGCTGAAGGCGATATCACCATGCACCAGTCGGGACTGGTATGGAGAGGCGAATTCCTGCAATACAACATCCAGACCAGGCAAATACGCACCTCATCCTTCCGCGCAGGAAAGTCTCCTTTTGTCATGTCCAGTGGGTCCATTCAATCCGACCCAGCCACGGGTGCCTATCTGATGGAGGATGCCATGGTCTCCACCGATGATGATCAGCAACCTGCCCTCAAGGCGGAAGTGGGTTCTCTGAGCGTCCGGGACAAGGAAGAGGTCACCCTGCGGAACACGCGCCTGATGGCTGGCAAAACACCTTTTTTCTATATCCCTTTCCTGCGAGCCACACAGGGAAAAAGCAGCAGCGCTTATCAGTTTACTCCAGGCTATCGATCACGCTACGGGCTCTTTCTCCTCAATGAATATGAACTGAATTTGAACCCACAACTATCGGCAACGTTCAATCTCGACTATCGGACGGCAAGAGGCCTCGCAGGTGGCCCGGATCTGGAGTATGATTTCGGGCCGGAACTTGGCTCCGGCACCTTCGAAAGTTACTTCATGTCGGATAGGGAAAAAATCCCTGACCCGGCAGACTTCTCCTCCGGCAAGGAAGATTTACTCAATCCCAATCGTTACCGATTCGGCTGGTTTCATCAGGCAACGATCAGGCCGAACCTGACCGCCAAGGCGGCCTTTCAGAAGCTCAGTGACCCACTCATGAATCGGGATTTCTTCGAGTCCTTTCATCGACAAAACACCCAGCCCAGATCTTATGTAGAAATCAATCAACAGTGGCGCAACGCGGCCCTTTCGATTGTGGCACAACCTCAGCTGAACACGTTTTTCAACCGGGTGGAACGCCTGCCTGAAATCAAATTCACCGGATTGCGTCAACAACTGGGCAACTCTCCCTTCTTTTACGAGAGTGAGACGACAGCTGGTTATTTCGCTCGGAATTTTCGCTATGAACGCGGAAGGTCCTTTGAGGCTGCTCGCCTGGATACCTTTCACCAAATCCTGATGCCAAGAACCTATGCCGGATGGCTGACGCTCACGCCCAAACTGGGAGGGCGCTATGGATATTATTCCAACACCTTGAGCTCAGATCCGGATCAGGACCACCGCGAAGCCAAGCGATACGTGTTTCACGCCGGCACGGAGATCTCCACCAAACTCTCCCGAGTTGATGCTGAATTCAAGAGCTCTTGGCTGGATGCCGACGGGCTTCGACATGTGCTCATGCCTTCCATCCAGTATGTTTTCGTGCCTGAGCCCAATGCGCGCCCCACGGCCCTACCCCAGTTCGATTATGAAATGCCCACCCTGATGATGCTGCCTGTTGATTTCCCAGCCTTCAACGCCATCGATGCGGTGGATGCCCGGAACGTCATGCGCGTTGGGCTTCGCAACCTATTTCAAACCAAACGTGGAGATGAAAGGCAGGTGGATTCATTGATGGACTGGAATGTTTTTGCAGACTGGAGGCTCGATCCTGAACCCGGCCAGGGAGACTTGGCAGACCTCACTTCTGACCTGCACGTTCAGCCCAGGGAATGGTGGAGTCTTCAGAGTATCGCCCGTTACAGCCTCGAGGAATCCGCTCTTCGTGTTGCCGATCAGGGGATTACTTTCCTACCCAACAACGTCTGGAGCATGAAGCTGGGACACATGTATGTGCGTGATGATCAGGAGTATTGGGGTGAGGAAAGTAGTAGCCCCTGGGGTATAGGAAACAATGCGCTCTATTCCCGTTTCTATTATCGAATCAATGAGAATTGGGGTGCTCGCCTCAACCAGCACTACGAAGCCAGTGACGGAAGACTGGAAGAGCATGCCTACACTCTTTATCGAGATTTCAGAAGTTTCACCGGGGCATTTGACTTGCGGATGCGCAACCCGCGCGGAGGCCAGGAAAAGGATGTCACCCTTTCGGTGATGCTGTCCATGAAAGCCTTCCCTCAATTCGGACTTGGAGATGACGTCAACAAGCCATCATCCTTTTACGACAGTAAGTAAGGCCCCTCCTGAAGCGGGAACTTGAGGATGCTGCCAGGGATTTCAACCCGCCTCGTTTCCTTGTCGCTGCCGCATCACTTCATAGAAAAAAACTGAAGCCGCGCTGGCCACGTTAAGAGAATCGGTTCCCTTGGCCATGGGAATCATGACCGAGCTCTCGCAAGCTTGCAGCACCGATGCAGAGAGCCCCTCGCCTTCGCTCCCCATGACGATGCAAATATCTTCTTTCAGGGATACCTGTTCGACGAGCTGGGCATCGGCATGTGGATGAGCGGCAATGTTGCGAAAACCTGTGCCACTCAGCTCATGCAGGGTATCGGCAAGTACCGGGGCATGATGAACAGGCAAGTTGAAGAGGGTTCCCATGCTGGTATGCACCGCTCGCCGCAAGTAGGGCGGACAGCAGGTTGGCCCCACAATCAGACCATCGGCTCCAAATCCCACGGCGCTGCGAACCACTGCGCCGACATTGTCCGCACTTGTCAGCCCTTCCATGGCCACCAAAAATCGCGGGTGGGAATCCTGCTTACAGAGTTGATCCAGCGTCGATGGAGTGGGAATGGAAGCCACTGCCTTGATGGCTTGAAAGCATCCAAAGCCTGTCAGTGCCTGAATGGTTTCCTTGCTGGTCACGAAGGCATCGATCTGCTCATGGCGCGCCTCCAATGGGGCCTTGAACCTTTCCATCCATCTAGCATCCAGTAATACCGAGTGAATCTTCAGAGGAGAGTCCACCAGCCGCGTCACCACCTTGTGCCCCTCTGCCACAAAAAGTCCCTGGCCACGCGTGTCCGTCATCTTGCGCTTCTGGCGATACGGACGAAGCACAGGCGCGTCTGGATCCTGGATAGCCTGAATCCGAAGCATGGTTTAATTGCCATGCGACAAGCCGAAGTAGGCATCGGCGTTGCCGTAGCAAATATTCTGGATCACGGTGCCCAGCAATTCAGGATCATCGGGGATCTGGCCTTCCTCGACATCCTGCCCCAGCAGGTTACAGAGAACTCGGCGGAAATACTCATGCCTGGGATAGGACATAAAGGAGCGCGAATCTGTTACCATGCCGACAAAGCGCGAGAGCAATCCAAGATTGGAAAGCGCGTTCATCTGCCACTCCATACCCTCCTTCTGATCCAGAAACCACCATCCGGAACCTAGCTGCACCTTGCCGGGGATGGTGCCATCCTGAAAATTACCGATCATGGTGGCAAAGAGATAATTATCTGCAGGATTCAAATTGTAGAGAATCGTCCTGGGGAGCTGATCCCTGGAATCCAAACCGTCCAGGAAAGCCGAAAGTGCTGAGCCTTGAGTCTGGTCGCCAATCGAATCAAATCCCGTGTCTGGCCCAAGGGCTTTGAGCAAGCGTCGGTTGTTGTTGCGCAAGGCCCCCAGATGCATCTGCATGGTCCATCCACGCTTGGCATAGCCTTCGCCCAACCAGGAGAGAACATACCCCGTAAATTGATCCCTTGCATGGGCATTTAGCACCTCTCCCTGGCATGCCGCTTGGAAAATCTGCGAGGCCACTGAAAAATCATCAAAAGGCATCGGGCAGCGAGCGAGGCCATGATCCGAGAGTCGACATCCCTGAGCATGAAAAAAATCCAGGCGCTGGTCCAATGCTTCCAGAAAGCCCTCAAGTCGAGTCACCTTCTCTCCAATACAGGCCTCGAGTTGACCGATCCATGCATGAAAGGCATGCGGGTCATCCACGGCAAAAGCCTTATCGGGTCTCCAGGCTGGGAGGACACGCGTCTCAAGAGGCATGGCAGCCAATTGCTGGTGGTGCCGAAGATCATCGGTCGGATCATCGGTCGTGCAGACGACCCGCACATCAAAGCGTTTGAGGATCCCATGCGTAGTCAGCCCATCCCCAGCCAGCTTCTGGTTGGCCTGATCCCAGATCGTCTGCGCGGTATGTTCATTCAGCGGATCGGTAATCCCAAAATAGCGAGCCAGTTCAAGATGAGTCCAATGGTAGAGGGGATTTCTGAGAGTCTGTGGAACCGTTGAGGCCCACGCCTTGAATTTGTCCAGCGGATCAGCCTCTCCAGTACAGTAACGTTCCGCCACCCCATTGGATCGCATGGCTCGCCATTTGTAATGGTCCCCCTCCAGCCAGATTTCAAACAGATTTTGAAAACGCCTGTCCGATGCAATGTCTTCGGGAGGAAGATGGCAGTGAAAATCAAAGATCGGTTGTTTGGCGGCAAACTGATGATAAAGGTCCTGAGCAGTCTGAGTCTGCAGCAGAAAATGATCGTGTATAAACGGTTGCTCTCTCATAGATAAAAGTCGGTTACTGCATCCCAAGCGCTGCAGGAAGCCAATTGGCCAGAAAGGGTACGAAAGTGACCAGCATCAAGGCAACCCAAAGAGCCAGGAAAAAGGGAATGGCTTCGGGAGTCACTCGCGACATGCGCGTCTTGCCCACGCCGCATCCAACGAAAAGACACGTACCCACTGGCGGCGTGCAAAGCCCGATACACAGGTTCGCAATCATCATGATACCGAAATGGACAGGTGTCATTCCCAGCTCCTGAACGACAGGCCAGAAAATCGGTGTGAAAATCAAGACCGCCGGGGTCATGTCCATGAAAGTCCCTGTAGCCAACAACAACAGATTGATCAGTAACAACAGCATCACGGGGTTCTCGCTGATGCCCAACATCATGGCTGAGACTTGCTGAGGAATATCTTCCAGGGTGAGAATCCACGACATGGCCATGGAGGTGGCAATCAAAAGGAAGACAACAGCGGTCATGATCCCTGCCTGAAGAAGCAGTTCAGGCAGATCCCTCCAGCCGACCTCTCGATAAACCCATGCAGAAAGGGCCCATGCATAGGCAACGGCAATCGCAGCAGCCTCAGTGGCCGTAAAGACTCCCCTTAAAATACCTCCCAAGACCACCACAATGAGCAGCAAACTCAGAAAAGCCCCCTTGAATGCCCGCCAGACATTTTGCCCCTCCTGAGAAGATTGCATGCCGTATCCCCGACGACGACAAATCCAGGTAGCTGTCAGCATGAGCAGCAGCCCGAAAACCATCCCGGGAAGCAGGCCTCCCATGAAGAGAGCAGCGATGGATACCGTTCCCCCCGAAACCAACGCGTAGACAATCATGATGTTGCTGGGTGGAATCAAAAGCCCAGTCGTCGCTGAAGTGATGGTAAGGGCCACACTGAAATCCTTGCCATAACCTTTACGCTCCATCTCCGGAATCATGAAACCACCAATGGAAGAAACGGCCGCGGTGGCCGACCCACTGACGGCACCAAACATCATGCAGGAAAGGACATTCACCAACGCCAGCCCTCCGGGAAATCGACCCACAAGAGCAGCGGCAAGGTCCATCAGGCGTCGCGCAATGCCTCCCCTGCCCATCAATAGACCACTGAGAATGAAGAACGGAATGGCCAGCAGCGAAAAACTGTAGACCCCGGTGGCCATGCGCTGAGCCACGGTTGCCGCAGCAATGTCCAGACTCCCCATGGCCAGACAGGCAGTCAGCCAAGTTGCCAGGCAAATAGAGACCGCCACCGGCAAATTCATGACCAGGAACAGAAGAAAGGACCACAACAGGACCCAGCCGGGTGACATCATCTCTTGTCCTCCGTTTGAGCGCTGGAGCTTGAGGATGCAAGGCTCCGCTTGAAAAGGCCTGCCAGCGCATTCAGAAAAATAACAACACCACTCAAAGGGATCGCGAGATAAACATATCCCATCTTGATCCCCAGCGCGGGAGACAATTGCTCGGTCAGCAAGGTCAGGGTCACCAACCGAACCCCACCTACCATCAGGATCATCAGGGCGAAGACCGCCACCAGAAAATGCATCCAACGTTCCATCAAGTCCTGAACGGGTCTGGAACATTTCCCCATGAAATAATCCATTCCGAGATGCTGCCCCCTGATGAAAGCGACACTGGCGCCGATCATGGCAACCCAGATGATGAGTAAGGTGGCAAGCTCGTCGGTCCATTGGCTCGGTCGCTGGATCACAAATCGGGATGTCACCTGCCACAAAACGTCCAGAACCAGAAGGCTCATGAGAAGGATGAGTAAGCGCTCCAGCCACCGAACTCCTGTATGTTGGATGATCTTGAGAAGATTCATGGCTTGTTCAGGGAAGTTCGAGGACCCGCTGCATCCACCTGCCAGCCTCGGTTCCCTCAAAACCGGAGTGCAGTGAAGCCACAGCTTTCTGAAAAAGGGACTTATCTGGATGTATGATCTCGACCCCAGCCTCCTCCAGCGCCGTCATGGTTTCCTTTGTTTTGGTAGCCCACAAATCCCTTTGGAATGGCACCGATGCATCCACCGCCTCTTGAAGCCACTGACGCTGCTCCAGAGTCAGTCGATCCCAGGTTTCAGTGCCAATCAGAACCACGTCCGGCACCATGGTGTGTTCATCAAGTGAGTAAAATTTGCACACCTCATAGTGGCGGGAAGAAAGTAAGCTTGGCGGATTGTTTTCCGCACCATCCACCACTCCCTGATCCAAGGCAGAATAAAGCTCTCCGAAAGACAACGGGGTGGCAGCTCCTCCCATGGAATCAATCATCTCCATGGACGTGCGACTGTTCTGCACGCGTATCTTCAGACCTTTCAGATCTTCTGGGGAACGCACTGCTTTCTCCTTGGTGTAAAAACTCCGGCTGCCAGCATCGTAGTAACAGAGTCCCTTGAGTTTCTGGTGAACCCCTGCCGAAAGCAGCTCCTGCCCGATCTCACCTTCGAGCACCTTCCAGAAATGCTCAGAACCCCTGAACACATAGGGGATCCCAAATACACCCATCCCGGGGATGAATCCCTCCAGGGGCGAAGTCGATGTCTTGACAAGATCAACGGCACCCAGCTGCAGCAATTCAATAGTTTCGCGCTCGGAGCCCAGTAGGCTGCCGGGATAAATCTTTATGCGCATCCGTCCAGCCGACCGGGTTTCCAGCTCCTTGGCCATAAAAACCAGAGCCGCATGCACAGGATGAGTGGTGTCCAGCGTGTGCGCAAGACGAAGGACCTTGATATCGCTCTCAGGGCGGCAACCCAACAACAGGCATGAGACCAGCCAAGGCATCCATCCCATTTTCAAGCGAAACATAAAACAGGTGGGATGAGGTTGGAGGGCCATGATAATTATTTATGCGGACTCTTCAGCTCAAGCACAAGTCATACCTCGCGGATTCAGGCAGTCTTTCATCATGTCTCGCTTAGCTACTTTTTACCGAAGCTCACGAACACCTCACCGAACCATCTGACGCAGACGCCGCTCAACCAATCGGCAGGGATGGGGAGGCCTGGCTTGCAGGTTAAGTATGCCTGACTGGAGGCAGTGGTATTCGCAGCAAACCATCAAAAATAAAAACGAGTGCTCCTTGCATGAGGACTCTTTTGTTGGAATCCTCGACAAGCAATGCGCAGCACCTCATGGATCGGTCTGTTACGAGCGGGAGCTTTTTGGATCATCCGATTTGCCGTGCGGCTCCGCTTTGGTCGGGTCCCTCAAATTGCCCCAAAGGACTTGTTGGCCTGGATGCAGGATGGCAATCGTCCCGGCCCAGTGCTCCTGGATGTGCGCCACCGGGAGGAATATGAGCAGAGCCATCTGACTGAAGCCAAACACGTGAACCCCATGGTCTCCGCGGAGGTCATCGGTCAAATCGCCAACAAAACCATTCCCATCGTCTGCTATTGTTCGGCTGGATATCGTTCCTCCAAACTTGCCCATGACCTTATGGGTCATGGCTGGCAACAAGTATTCAACCTGGAAGGATCCATCTTTGCCTGGGCCAATCTTGGCTTCCCATTGGAAAAGAGAGGAAGGCCTACTCAGGAGGTCCACCCCTATCACACCTTTTTTGGCTGGCTAATCCCACCTCCGGACAAAGAAACAAAGCAGGATACCGTGGATCGCGAATGATTGGCTCATTGAAGATTGAGTGCCCTCTTGGCTTGAGGCATGTTAGCTAAATGAGTCAACGCTTTGAACGCACACAATTGGATGAAATAGATCCGGTTCGCTGTCCGTGTGGCTTTGCCAGACGAGCCTTTGACCACCCTGAAAATCAGGCTGCGACACTCCATCTTGTGGATGTTCAGGAAGATGCTAGAACACACTATCACAAACGCCTGACTGAGATCTACTTGGTGTTGGAAGGCGAAGGTGAAATCGAGTTGGATGGGAAACGTTTCCCCGTCAAACCGATGTCGGCAATCATGATCAAGCCAGGCTGCCGCCACCGCGCGATTGGCAAAATGAAGATCATCAACATTCCCGTTCCTGCATTCGACCCTGAAGATGAGTGGTTTGACAATTCCGAGGCCGAGTCATGCAGCTCATGAGAAAGAAGCCTTCATGGCCTGTAAAATCGCCATGGAAGACCCACTTTCCTTGCCTGGCGATACTGTGTGGCATTTTGAGCGCCATTTTCCCGTTTGGGCCTGGCACGAGGGTGCAGGCTGAGGAAAAATCGTCTTTGATCGAAGAAGTATGGACATGGGGAATCCTGGGGGCTGAGCAAAAGCCCTATGTCTCGATCATGCGCCTGTTTCGATCTCCACAGGGACCGTTGGTCCGCGGGACACTCCAGCAATCCGGACAGCCGCCCCTGCCGCTAACGAATCCGATCGATCGTGATGCCAGCTTTCGGGCTTCTTTGGAAATCGATGGGGATCCTGCCCCCATGACTGTTTTCTTTGAGGGCTCAGTGGATCATGATCTGATGGAAGGTCAAATGATCCTCCAGCGATCCGACCAAAACACTTCCTTACCATGGAAAGCCTTTCGACTTCCAGATTTTCCATTGAATGGTTCATGGAAGTGGGAATTGAGCACCAGCTCCGAGACGACCTTGAAAGCAACTCTTGAAATCGAACAAAGCACCAACATTCTCAAGGGCAAATTGATCTTTGAGGAACGGACCATCCCGCTTGAGGCAATGGTCTTCAAGGAGGGCATGCTGACGTTTACCTCAAGAGGTGAGGCCAAGGCCGTCTATCACTCCAGGGGTTTTTGGATGGAGGGTCGATTAATGGGTAGTGTGACTTCCGAGAGTTTCGGAACCGATCGCCCTTTCCGATGGAATGCCTCCAGATAATCTCGCTTGAAACCAATTCCTTCAGATGGCCGGTTCCCCGAATTCGCAATTGTAAACCTGGTCACACCGGGTGCATTCAGCATCCTTGATAACCAGATCGGGAGTCCAACGG
>Ga0163179_10001636_pt1 | contig 15726 bp, 8 predicted proteins | sample AtlANTMetagenome_FD_109643 | JGI IMG/M metagenome (GOLD analysis project Ga0163179, IMG submission 109643) | Marine eukaryotic phytoplankton communities from the Atlantic Ocean - Atlantic ANT 2 Metagenome | ecosystem: Environmental > Aquatic > Marine > Oceanic | place: North Atlantic Ocean... | reverse complement strand
GATTATGCTGATAGACCTAAGACTACTGACATGTGGTATGAGCGTCTTAAGGATACTCGTGAAGCAGATGAAAGAACATATAAGATTCGTTACGTTATTCCTAAGTATCTTGAGAATGCAAGAGATCCTATCAACGGATTCGTCATTAAGACAAGAACTGACGATACTCGTAAGATAATTCCACAGAAGATCTTATTGAAACCTGTAAGTGGTAACCAGTTTGGTGCTAGGTTCGAGAACCCAAGACAAGCAGGTGAATATATTGGATACACTGCAACTGAATTTAAAGACAATAGTTTGAATGCAGATGCAGCATATGATCCATATAGAAAGGATCTAACTGGTGGTGGTATTGATTACCGTGCATTTGTTCGTACAACTAGTGGTATTCAGGCCACAATTCAGGGTGCTCGTTATGTTCCAGATGAGTTAGATAACTCAATCAATTACTTAGAATTGACTGTATATGACCATGCAGTTGATATTATAAACTTCCCTGGATTAAGAAACGATAAGTTCACAACAGTTAAGATTACTGCTCCTCAAGGTGGAGACTTTGTAACTAGCAAGACACAGAGCATTACTGCTAACCAGATTGAATGGACTGGTAATTCTTCAGGTCTTGGTAATATACATGGCTACTACTCAGTTGGAAGTGACCATTACCTAATTCTGAAAAATTTACGCGGCGGAAAATTAGAGTTCTCAGAATTCACTCAAACTAGATTCACTCAAGGTGCTATCTTCGCTGATATGGTAGAAGACCAAGACTTTGGTAAGTCACTACCACTTAAGACATTGATTGCTAAGAAGTATCCTGAGTACTACTACAAGCAAGATGGTGCTAATGTTTATACTATCACTCCTGGTGATCGTGTTACAGATAGTGCTGGTGTTCAGTATTATGTTGATTCTGTTAAGGATGCAGGTATTATTGAAGATACCTTCTACATCTTTGGATATGAGACATTACAGAAACGTATTGCAGGTCAGCAAGATGGTATTTACTATCTAACTTGCTTACGTGGTAACATGTCACCATTCCCAACTGGTGCTGGTGCTGCTGGAAACTTCCAGAGATTTAAGTTCTCTCAGCCAGTTAGCAAACTATATCCTCTAAACTATAGGAATGATCCTCTCTGGTTCAAGAACTCAGGTACAACAAACGAAGAGAAGAATCTATATGCTAACCTAATTGATCCACCACAAGCATATTCTGCTGCTGATAACTATACACATGGTTTAGTTACAGTTAACGACTATAAGAACTCTGTAACAAGAGAAGGTGTTGAGGATCTAATCAAGCAATCTGCTTTCATTGAAAATTCATATATTGGAAGCAATAAGATACAGGCAAAGAAAGGTAACGCAACATCAGGTTCTGAAGATCGTAAGATTGCAATTGCTGGTGACAGCACAGTTCTCTCAGATCAGAGATACTACGTTGAATTACGAAGGCCATCTATCGCAAGAGCAGGTAACCACACATTTGAATATCTTGGTTTTGGTCCAGGTAACTACTCAACTGGTCTACCATTTAGACAGGAAATTGTTCTTACAGCAACAGAAGACTTCTATGCTCAGTCTAAGAAACAAGACGGTGGTATAGTATTCTACACTGGTATTAACTCTAACGGTGACCTATACATTGGTAATCGTAAGATTAATGCTATCACTGGTGCAGAAGTATTCCTAGATGCTGCTACATTACAAGATGATGGAGATAAGGATGACGTAATAGGAAGTCTAGTTACTACCTTCGATACTCCTGTAACATTCAACCAGAATATTACAGTTGTTGGTAATGAAGGAGAACTTGCTAATACATTTGAGTCTCCTATAGTAGTATCTGTTCAGGATAATGATTTAACACAGCAACGTGATGCATTAATCATCCGTTCTAATGTAAGTTCTATTGATCCTGTAACACAATTAGAACAGGATGAATCATTAAGTAGAACTGGATGGACTCCAACAACTAAAGGTGATATCCGTTTAAGTAAGAACCGTGTAAATGCTGCTATCTTTGGATTTAATGCCAGAGGTAATGGTCAAGAGTATATGTTCCAGACACATACTGCTGGTTCTGGTGCTCTTCCATCTAACGTAACACCAAACAATAAAGATGCGGTTGGACAACCTGGTGGAACTAGACTTGCTCCTGAACAAGAAACATCTTATGGTGGTGTATTACCAAAGCCAGGTGACGTTTTAATCAAAGGTAAGGAAGTAGGAAGAACAGGTTCATTTGGATGGATCTATGCAAACTACTATGAACCAATTGCTGATACAAGTATATTCACTATTGAGTTCATTAATACTGGAAGTCTAGTTAAGTTAACATTCAAGTCATCAAACACAGGACTTGATATTACTAATGATGATCTTGGTATTACATCTGGATCTCAGATTAGAATTAATGATTTCTATCATAATCCTGAGTTTAATTCTATACCATTTGTAGTTGCTTCACCTAATGGAGATGCATTCTCTGGTACTAATAATTACGTTCACTTCGTTGCTGAAGGTATTACGTTACCAAATAATACCCAGAACTGGAATAATGATATTATTGCTAATGTTCCAGGTGGTCAACCAAATCCAACTGTTGAGTTCTCTAACTCTTCCTTCAAGGAAATAGGTGTACTTGGTGCTGAAGCATTAAGAACAGAGACTGACAATATTGGTGATTACAAACTTGGTGTTAACACTGTTGCACGTTCTGCACACAGTGCTTATCAGAAGGCATTTACATCTGCTGAGACAGAACCTCGTGCTAACTTAGATGTCGTTGGTACTACATTCATCAGTGGTAAGACAATTGGTGCTTACTTAACTGAGGCAGGAACAGTTAAGACTGAAACTGGTAGTACATCTGCATTCTTAGTTGGTGGTGATAGTGCTGCTCCTACAGATTCTGCACTATTCAGAGTTAATACTGTAGATAATCGTGTAGGTATTAATGTTGATAACGCATCATTAGACAGTACATTCTATGTTGGTGGTACTTCTAAGTTCACTGATAATGCTATCTTCTTACAAGATGTAGCAGTTAATGGTGGAGGTGGTGCTAATACTGCTGATATAACAACAACAATCACAACAGGTGGATTTAATCTTGTTAATTCATCAGGATTTACTGGAACACTTAACATTGGTCAGAATGCAACTACGATTGCTATTGGTGACACAACTGTTGAAGATCAGTTTATCAATATTGGTCGTGGTTCACTTCATAGTAACATAAGATTGGGTGCTACACCTGATAATCGTGCATCAGATGGTGCTCTTACAATATCACTTGTTGACATTGGTGGTGCATATGATAATAACGAATCATTATCTGCTACTAGAATTAAGACTAAAGTTCTTAAGATAGATGGTGATGCACAACTAGGAACCAGAAGATCTGGTGCTGGTAGTATCGTTAAACTAAGTTCTACTGCTCAAAAGGTAGAATTCTTCGCTGGTAACTCTGCAACATCTATACTTGACTTCGCTACTAATGCTTCTGACATAACAATTGCTGGTCAAGGTGGATCTACAACAGTTAGAAACAACTTAATTGTTGATGCTACTGCTAGATTTAATGCAGATGTCACTCTATGTGGTGGATTTGCTTCTTACTCATTCAGTGCTAAGAGAGCACAGGCAGGATCAACTGCATTTGCTCATGCTACAGGAATACTTGGTAACAATCTATTCAACAGCAATGTTGATTTGGTTGATGTTCTAAGAGTAACTTCAAATAATACTCTGATTGATACTTACAACCAAGTTGATACATCAGGTAGTGGTGCATGGGGTGGTTCAACATTCCAGAATGAGATTCCTAATGTTGGTGGATCACCAGTTATTGAACCACAGACTTTAGCTGCTCTAACTGGTAACCAATATTATCTACCAATCAAGAATAAGCCTCAAGATGCTGCTGGTAATCAGTACTTCAATGAGAATGATATTCTATTGATTGATACAGATGATTCAGGTGGTACATTACATCCAGAATTTGTTAAGATTGTTTCACTGCCAAGGATTAGTACTGCTCCATACTATATTGTAGTTGAGAGACTACCATTTGGTACATGGACAACAACAAGATCAGATCATCCTGATACAACTCCAATCTATAAGTGTAACGTTCAGTATGATGCTACATGGATTACTACTGCAATTGATTCAGGTGGAGTATCAGAAGATGTTTACCTATCACAGTTCGGTGGTAATATAGACATCGGTGATTATGTAATTATTGATCGTGAAGATACAACTGTCCCTGCTGATGGTGTTAACGATCAAGGTGAATTGTTCAAGGTAGAGACTTTATTATCACAGGTTGCTAAGAGTCTATTCATTAAGAATGGTTGTGATACCAGTAATGAATTAACAGTATTCTCTGTTGATTCTACTGATGGTACATTAACAACTGAAGGTGATGCAAATATTGGTGGTTCATTGAACCTAACAGGAACATGCACAACACCATATATTGATGCTACTACCAATAGAAAACTTAAGATTACTAACAACCAATCTGTTGATGTATTCAAAGTTGATACTTGTACAGGTAATGCATTATTTGGTAATCAGCATGGTACAGTGTTCATGCTATCTGAGCAGTTTGGTTCATCCCCTGCTGCATATACTAAGGATTCAGATGTAGTCTATGTCTATAGACATAATGCTCAGTCTACCATATCAGGTGGTCCTTTAACTACTACTGCGGACAACATTGTAACTGCCACATCTAACATTGAGATTCAAGGTAACTTAACTGCATTCCAGAAAGGAGACTTGGTTGCAATTTATACAACTGGTGTTGGTGCTTCGATTGAGGTTATTCAGATTACTGATGATCCTTACACAGGTGGTGGTGGAGAACTAATACTTCCAACAGCTACTAATGCTCAATATCCATCTGGAGGTAGAGGATTAGAAGGAACAACAGCACAAGCATTCTCGATAGGTGCTAATGTTGTTAAGATTGATAAGTATGATAGAACTACTACATTACTACATGATGTCCCTGCAACACAGGGTGATAGAGCAACAGCACTTAAGGCCAGAACACCTAACACAAGTGATATTAGACTTGAGATTACATTACGTGACGCTGATCTAGTTGCTCCTAAATTAGACTATGTAACATATGTCAGAATTGGAACTGAGTGGTTCATACCTGATAGTGTTGATGGTTCAAATGATATTAGTTTCGCTGTTAAGACTCCTAAGCAAATTAGGAATCCTAATACTCTCAATACACCTTTAGTTGATCTATATGGTGGTGGTAAACTAACTGTTCATGATGATGTTGAGATATACAGTGGTAACCTCAGAATGTATGGTTCTGATGGTGAGACTCTGGTTATGTCTATCGCTAATGACGATGGCCACTCTGGAGACGGATCACTTGCTGATGCGAAGACATCAACTTCTGGACTAACATTACATGGTGGAGCTCAACTTGGTGGTGATCTTAAGATCAACTACGAGAACTGTCAGGCATTTGGTCTCTGCGCTGATGTAACAACATTTAAAGTTACTAACAGAGAAGGTAATGTATTCTTAGGTGAAGAGTACTATCAAGCAGGTAAGGTTTATGAGACTGAGACTGCATCCAAGACAATGTTCCACATTGATAACCTTGGATCTGCTGGAGTTGGTGGTACTGAAGGTGCTAAGGACTTTAGAATTTATCAGAACAATGCTATTGATTCATTCGGTATTGAGAAATACTGGACAGGAAATGGTGGTAGAAGACATACTTATGTCGCATTCGATGCTTCTACTGGTGTAGGACAACAGATAGATAACCCACTTCAGGTTAACAATAACTATCTTGTTAATGCTTCTCAGGGAAGTAACATAGTTCTATATCTACCAGATGATCCACAGACAGGTGACATGATTAGATTCGTTGAACTAAGTGGTAACTTAACATACAACACAAGTCTGATTATCAGAGCGAAGAAGATAAATAATATTGCTACTTCTATACAGGGTGATGCCACAGGATCTAAGTTAGATTCAGGAAATGGACAGTCTTTATCAACTGCATGGGATTCAGGTGAATTAGTTATTCAATCACGCAATGCTTCATTTGGATTAGTATTTGCTGGTACGGTTGACATTGAAGGATCTGCAAATTCAAGAACAATTCCACCTGCACTAAGAGGATGGTGGTTAATGGAGTTATAAATGACAGTACATTACGACTCACTTAAATCTATGAGAACTGCCAAGGTGGGAACAATCTTACCTTGGGGTGGTGATGGAGGAACTGGTTTCCTTGCTTCCAACATACCTAAAGGTTGGATAGTTTGTGATGGATCTACATTGAATGCTTTTGATTATCCATTATTAGCATCTGTTATTGGTGACACCTATGGTGGTGACATGACTGATGGTGGTGGCAACCACTATGTGTTTCCTTATATTGCTACAGCAGCAACATTTAGATTACCTCAGTTATCATCAAGTGTATTGATGGACTTAGAGAGGTATCATCTTGATATGCCAGAATATCAAATGAATCAGAATGATGCTGCAACTGTTGTTGGTAATTTGGTTAGTGATTATGGTGAGACTACTATAATTTCCACTACATATGAGGCCACATCTGACATAGATTTTAGTCTTAATATAGCAGGTAATTTATATTTTAAATTTACTGATATAACTCTTAGTGCTCCTGATTTCTTAGAAACTGTTCATACATTAAATCGTAAGTTGGGTATCAATCATACACCAGCACACGGTCACTCTGATAGTATTCCATCTGTAAACCCAACTGATGTTGGTGTTATGAATTTTAGAACTGACACTGGTATTACTATGACTGGTAGTGCCACAATTCATTGTAACGTAAGTAGAGGTCCAAATACTTGTCAACTTGAAGAAGCACAACCTACTAACTGGGCTAATGGTGCTACAAGCATGACATTCTATGGTGATGCTAACAAAGAAAATACATTACCTATGATGGATTCGTTTAGGGAATATGTTCAGGATAGTACAGGAAAAAATTATTGGAATAATGTTCCAGCTGGTGCATCTAACTGGAGAGGAACAGATAGAGGATCAGGTCAAGCAACAGAAACATATACACAAACTATATTTGGTAGGTATGATACTGCTGATATGGTTGATGTGACACCAGAAGATTCACACCAAACACCATGTCATACTGGTATGTTCCCAAGACCAATGGTAACTAGAAATAAACCAAACTTCTTTGGATATGATACTGGAGCACCTATAAGAGCTGATGGTCTAGTAGATGACCCTGAAACTACAACTCCATTTTCTGTTACTGGTGTTACTGTTACTGCTAATACTAATAAATTTCAATTACCAGCAGGTACAGATATAAAGAGAGCATATGGTAATACTTCTGGTACACAGAATGCGGATTGGTGGTATCAATATGATAAGATTACTCCTTTGATGTATGTTGTTGACAATGATCCTGATCAGAAATATACATATTTAAGAGAAGGAACATGGGTACAGACTGTAGAAGATATAGGTGGTGGCATCTATGAGGTTACATTGAATCAACAGACTCTTGCAAGTGGTACAAGAACTCTAAACTTTAAGAATGGTACGTGGCCAACAAGTTTGAACTTGAGTGCTACTAACAAAGATCCATTGAACCAAGCATTCAAATCTCATAATCATGGTAGTTTTGAAATTTCTCAAGGTATGGGATCAATGAGTGGACCACCATCACACACTGCATCTGATGCAGATGGTTCAGCATTACAGGCAGATAGTCTTGAAAATGCTCTAAATATTTCTGCTGATGTAACACAACCTTCAGCAACCTGTACATTTCTCATTAAGGCATACTAATGACAGTATTATACGGAAAAGAGAAAGCCAAGTATGGTAACCTTACAGGTCAAATAATTATTTGGCCAGTTGAATATCAGGGTACACCTGAAGATTCTAATAATGTTAGAAATTTACCAGCAGGTTACCTTAGATGTGATGGTACAATATATTATGCAGAGGATTATCCACAACTTGCTGCTATTTTAGGTACAGGAGAACAAACTAAATTTCTTAGAAGAAATCTTGATCAAACTGCATTTGATTTTATAACTGATGAACAGTTCATGGTTCCTGATTTTGGATCTAAGTATCCAGAACCTACTTCAGGTGCTAACGCTGGTGTATATGATAACATAAGGACTACCAATGCTCTAGGTACTGAGGTAAGTAGAGGTGGTATTGGTGTAGAGATTGCATCTGCTATTGGTCAGGATGTTACTATTCAATATAGTGGATCAATAAGTGTTCCTAGTCAAGAGATAGAAGTTCGTGGGAAACCATCATGGAATTATGCTGGTGAGACACATAGAACTGATACTGAAGGTGTAGAAGAGAATTCTGTTCATCCTCATGCTCACTTTGGTACATGGAATAGATCAAGAAACTTACAGGTTAATGAAACAGATTCACAAAATCCTATAGGTGCAGGTAGAACTGGTAGAAGAAACGCATCTACTGTTCCTATTCAGACTTGGTTGGATGCTACAAGATATAATAATGATCCATCATTCCCACCAGGTAGTGCTCAAGAACCATGTAAAGCAATAGATAAGTGGGGTCCAGGTGATAATGGAGGCCCTACATCTATTCAAGGATTTGGATTACAACAGACTGTTTACTACGGACATTGTATATTTGGTGCTGGATCTCAGTATACTTACAACTGTATTAGTAATTCTAGTTACAGTATGAATAGACATGAACTATCTGGTTCTGCTGATGGACAGAATGTATCTAGATTTTGTGATGTTTGGAGGATATGGGTTATATTAACATATATTTGTGCTGTTCAAGGTAACTGTGGTAACACAAAATCTGCCACATTAACTGTTCCAGTAACATATACTCAGGGTGCTCAAGGAGTTCCTGATGATTGGGCAGGAAATAGTTTGTATGATGTATTACCATTACAATCTAATGGAGATGTTAATGATAATACATGTACACCAGATGTTGATAATGAGATTACAGATACTACTGATCTTCCAAGAGAAGGTGGAGTAGATCCTACATCACATAATCATCGTATTGATATTGTTAAAGGAGATCATAATTACAAAGTAAAGACCTCTGCTATATCAATACCACCAGAGAATTTAAAGACAACTATGTCTATTGGAGTTGATTCTTCAGTATCAATTGATTCTGCTGCTGCTCCCTTCATTGTTATGGAATATTTAATTAAGATATAAAGATGACCCAGACCTATAGAAATACAAGAACAGGATATCTAACTGATCTTCTGCATGATACTACACCTATTGGTGCTATTGTGCCGAATCTTAAGGCTGGTGCTAATTCGTATGACCATAGTTTTATTAAATCTGGTGCAGCTCCATATCCAGCACTAGGTGAGAGTAGTGGTAATGCTTATCTTGGTGGTGATGATCCAGCTTATACACATGAGGGATACTTATATTGTGATGGTACGGAATATAATATAAATGATTATCCAGGATTATATGAGATAATTGGTAATGATTATGGTGGAAGTTCCAGTAATGGATTGGATATATTAACTGTAGGAGTAGGATATACAAGTGCTCCAACTGTAACTATTGATGCTCCATCAACTCCTGGTGGAACAACAGCAACTGCTATTACAACTGTTGAAGGTGGTGAATTAAAAAGTATTATTGTATATGAACAGGGATCTGGATATACTACTCCACCTAATGTAGTTCTTAGTGGTGGTGGAGCATCTACTCAAGCTACTATACAAGCAAGAATATCTACTAATGATGGATCTTTAGAAGGTATTACTAAAAATAACGTACTAGATTTCTTAGGTGATACATTAATGGGAACATTTAAAGTTCCTGATATGGTTGCTAAGAAGGTAGTTGGTAATGGCCCTGTATTTGGATCTAACTCACCAACCATAGCAAACTCAACAATGGGTGTGGGTACTGTAGGTGGTGGTTGGTATTTGGCTAAGTCATTACAAGATGAATATTTTTCATTGGGTAGAATCGTTACTTCTGGATATGATAAGGTAGTTGAAACTACCGAGTGTAGTATAATAGGACAACAAGCAGTTGAAATAAGTATGAGGGAGACAAAACTCTCTGGTGCTCATCAACATATTCACTCAGTATATCATGCACAGCAAGGTACTAACTCATGGATTTCAGAGGCTAGTGGTGATAGATATCAACAGGATTATCGTGCAGGAACAGGAAGAGTAACAAGATGGTATCCCACAACTGGACAGGTATTTACACATAGTCATGGATTATTAAGACAACCCAACACAGATAATACTGTTGGTACTTACGATGTACTTGATTATACAGGTGGTGCAGGTGGTCCTGGATCAATTCAAGACCCAACTCAAGCAGTATCAGCACAGAAATATCTTGCGTCTGGTACTAGTGGTGTAGGAACTTATGTATTCCAAACTTATATACCTAGTCCAGTCTTTAGAAGATTTAGTGGATCATCTGTTATTGGTGGAAGAAGTGTTAATACAGGTGGTACACCAATATATGATTATTCTAATGAATGGGAATTTCCTACACCAGGAAATTATAGTATAAATTTAGGAAATATAACTGGTACACCTGATAAACTGATCTATCAAGTATATGGTGGAGGTGGATCTGGTGCTGCTGGTGAATATGCAGGTAGTGATGGTAATGGAAGTAGAATAAAAGTTGGTGATGGAAGTGCAATTGATTTGGTAGTTGGTGGTGGTCAAGGTGGTGGGGCATCTGTTGGAATGGGTGGTGGTTCTGGTGGACTAGGTGGAACTCATGTTAATAATGGATCAGCACAAGCAACTGGTGGTGGTGATGGTGCTGCTGGTGCTCAAGGAGGAAATGCTCCAAGTAGTCCAGGATGGCCACTTTCCCAGTATCCAAATGATCCTGGCGGTGGTGGTCAAGGTGGATTAGCTTCTGCTGATCCTCTTTCATCAGGTAGTACTGGTGCAAACGTATTGGTAGGTGGACAGAGTGGTACATATGATCAGACATTAGATCTTACTATTGGATTATATACTAGAGATTGGACAGCAATAGGAACAGCACAGTTATCCACAGGAACAGTTGGTGTATGGTCTCAGTTTATGAAGGATCATGCAATATGGAAAACATTTCCAGGATTAAGTAGTCCAGATCCTTATTATGGTGATTGGATAGAATGTGTAATAGAAATAACTGCTAGTGGTGGTAACTCATATGATGTAGAGTTTGCTTCTGATAATGAAGCCACTATGAATTGGGTAGGTGCAATTAATGACTTAGGTGTATGGAATAACCAACCAGCAGGAGGTACTACTACATCTACAAATGTTACAGTTGGACCAGTTGATGCAGGATTGAATAGAGTAACATTCAGAGCTAGGAATACTGGTACTATTGGTAGTAATTTGTGGAGTGATAATCCTGGTGGACTTGCATTTGAAATTAAGGATGCAGGAACTAATAATGTAGTAGCAGAATCAAGAGCAAATTGTACTGGTGGTACTAATCAAGCTCCAACAACAACATTCCCTGATACCAATCAGATTATTAATCCTACAGTTGCTCAGTTTACATTGTGGGGTGCTAAGGGAGGAAGATCACATAGAGGTAACTATCAAGGATCATCTGGTGGATATTTACAGGTTAGTTTGGTTAGTGGAGAATTAGCTACATTTAACTCACAGGTGTGGGGTGTAGAGATAGGAAGAAGAGCAGGACAAGCAATTGGTGTAAATCCTTGGCAAGTTGAGCAGAATAACGTTACTGGTGCAAGTAATGATTATAACTCTGGTAATGGAGGACAAGGTGGTAATGGTCATGGAGTTAATGCTGGTGGAGGTGGAGGAGCATCTTCATTATTAAAACGTGGATCACTTATCATTGCTGGTGTTGGTGGTGGAGGTGGTGCTGGTTCCGATGGTGATGATGGAGGTACTGGTACTGTTGGTATTGGACCCCCTCAAGGAGTTGATGCAACTACTAATGCTTTAGGTGCTGGACAAGGTGGTGTTGGTGGTAACTATACTTGCGTCGGTGGCGGCGGTGGAGGAGGCGGCGGCGGTGTCGCTCGTAACGGTCTCACATTTGGTGGTTCAGGAAATGGTGGTGGTTCTGCTGGAGACGGTGGCGGACCTGGTGGTGATGGTCAGCACCAAGGTGGTGCTGGTGGTAGACAAGGTATTTCATCATATCGTTCAGATTATTTGGAAAGTGCTAGTTTTTCTGAAACTCATGCTCGTGCATCTACTGATAATATTCAAAGAGGAGAAGCGGCTATAAGATTGTATGTTGAATATAATAATGATTATTGGTCTGCTGGTGGAGGAGGTGGCGGTGCTGGAGGTTTATTCTCTGGTGACGTTGAATTCTCTTTCCTAAATGATCCTGCAACTATTGATGTAGAAGTTGGAACTGGTGGTAACGGTGTAATAGTGACTGGCCAATCACAAGGATCTACAGCAGCTGGTGGTGGTGGATATGCAAAGGTAGGATTAGGAACTATCACTGGATATGAAGGTGGTCAGACTGGAACTACTACTGGTGATATAATTGAATCTGCATCTCAAGATGCTTTGGTATGGGATGTAAACATATTTGGTAATGGTAGTGGTACTGGAAGTGCAGGATCGTTTGCATTACCAGTAGCATCTCAAGTACCTACTGTTGTATTCCAAGGTGGTGGAGCAACTGTTGATGCAGCAGGATCAGTAACAGTATCAGGAGCAGGAACAGTTAATGCTATTTCTCTTGATAGTAATGGTGCTGGATATCAAACTCAACCATACGTTTATATAATGAATGGAATATCTGGTGGTACTAATGCAACAGCTACTGTTGATGAGGCTGCTGGTACTGTAACTGCATTAACATTAACTCCTGCATCATCTCAATCATATGTTCAGTATGTTAAGTTTGGTGGATTGAGTGGTAATGCAGGAACACGTTGGATTAACTTAAAACCAGTTGATACCACTAATTGTAATTACTTCTCAATCAAGGCTTGTAGAGGTAATGGAGTGAATGGTGGAAACACACCTGAAGAATCACTACGTGTGTACTATCAACTTTCAGGATCAACTAACTGGAATTTGATTGATACTATTATCTCACCAATATCAGTAAGGAATGATCCTCTCATTGGTAGTGTTCCTATCATTGAAAATACTTGGGATGGTAATGGTACAACTAACTGGTACACATATTCAGTAGCAGTACCTGAAGCAGCAAGAGCAACTGATACTAGATTCAGACTCGAACAACCAAGAGCAACACCTTCTGGTGCTAATGATAATGCTGATGATAGTGACCATTATGGTATCATTGAATTTATTTGGTGGTATTCTCAGGTATCTGGACTTGTATTCCAACAAAGTCCTGGTGCTATATCAAAACCATTAGTAGATAGTTTAACTTATACTATTGATGGTGAGACTGGACCTGGCATAACATATAGTTCTGGTCTTGGTGCTTCTGATGCAACGTTGACGTTAAGATCAACTACTAAGATAGAACCACAGGCCACAATTGATCCTGATATTGATGTACCATTGCTACATCCTTACAGAACTTGTAAGTACTTGATCAAGGCATACTAAATATATACGGAGACACTAGTTAATAAGATGGCAATTAACGCTGATGCACCTGTGCTACAAATTGAATTAGATACGATAGCACAGGAGATATCATACAATGGAATACCTAAAGTAATTCCAGAAACTTACTGGAAGGATACTTTGTCTGCATTTTTATATCCTCTATGGGATACTGATAAGGATAAACTTATATCATTTCATTGGTATACTAATGGTACATATCATGCCAAGCGTAGAAAGTTTTTAAAGAATTTTAAGACTGGTCTTTTTGAATGGAAAGACTATGAGATGGAACAGGCTGATATACCTGAGGCCAATCAACTAAAAGAAAAACTGATTGAAGCATTTTATTTAATAGACTCTCTTGAGAATGAGGACTACCAGAAAGAACTTGGTAGATTATATGCTAAACAGAAGATAGTTACTCCATTCTCTGTTAGACTTGCAAGAAACTTTTTATTAAGTGAAACTGATTGGGTGATGGTCACAGACTCACCATTAGATGCAGATACTAAAGCAAAATATACATTATACAGAACTAAACTAAGAGAATTAACAGCATCAGCTGAGTTTGCTACTGAAGTAGAGAATACTAAGTTCCCAATTTCACCTGATTTCTACACAGAAATATGGTCTAAAGATTTCCCTGGTATTGATTACCTATCTACACCTGAACAGTTCTTACCATTAGGTAAGCATTATCTTAAGGCATTTAGAGAGAAGATCTCATACTATCTACTACAGAAATCATTAACTGAGACAGCATACTTCCCAACTCTACTACAAGAGTATGAGAATGTAAGAGCTGCTCAACTTGCTGCTGATGAAACTCCTACTACATATGAGTTTGCAAACTCTGATGCACAAGCCAAGAAAGATTTCTTAGATAGAATAATCTTAGAAGCACAAGCGGAGATAGATAAATTATGATTATCAATGGAAAAGAACTATCACACTTTGATCTTATTGCTTATTGGGCTCAGAGACATCAAATGTCAGTCTTATATTTTGATCTGACTACCTATAACAACTTGGCTGCAGATAAGAAAGCAACTGTTACAACATACTACGAAGGTTTTATGGATGAATATGTTGTTGATATAATAAAGCAAGGCATCTTTAATACTATTGAGTATCCAGATGAGGATCAGGCCACATTGATGGGAGCATCATGGTTCCCTAAATTGGCAGACTGTCCTGATGCTGACCACTTTATGCGAGCATTCGTGGTCGATACTTGGGGAGATATTGTTTGGGAAAATAAAGCTTGACAAATATCTGATCATGTCCTAGTATTATGTTGTTCGTACAGTGATTAATGAAAGTACCAAACAAAGCAGATTTAATGCATTATAAAATACAGGCTGCTGTGCGAGAGCATGGCAGTCTTTCTGGTCTGGAGTATCAGGGGTGCGTTAATGGTGAACATATATACTTGGTAGGAGATGAACATCTTGTTCCTGTCCAATGTATAGAAGAATTTGAATGTGTAGATGACTAACATGAATACAAATCAATCATATGATCCTTCTGTAGGATATAAACATCAAACAGTGATACTTAAAAAGTGTCTACAAGCAAGCGAAAGAAATGGATTTCTTTATACTGATGAAGAGATTCATCAAATGAAGAAGGAACTTCGTGATTGTGAGAACCATCTTATTAACGCACGAAGAGAAGAGAAAAATGGGTTTGGTTGGACACCAAAAGAAGTGTCACAAGGCAACCCCATAGAACTTCAAGAACACCTATAATATACTTACATTATTAAAGCACATGACCAATCCTTCTAAATCACATGAATCATGGGATCGTGCTAGGACTCTGTTATTAGAGTCATTATATAAACCTGATACTAAACTCAGAGGATGTGCTTATAACCAAGAGTGTTATGACGATCTGATGCTATTGAGAGATCAGGCAATTGAGTATGTTCAGGGTATGTCTAACCCAAGAAAATATATTGATGATTAATCATGGCCGTAGCAGATTTTGCAGCACAAATTAAACAAGGGACTAAAGAGTCTCACTCAGCAGCAGAGAACACTAAGTTCGTTGCTTCATTTCTTCGTGGTGTCTTAGATCCACAAGAGTATCGTAAATTAATT
>Ga0163179_10001635_pt1 | contig 15727 bp, 13 predicted proteins | sample AtlANTMetagenome_FD_109643 | JGI IMG/M metagenome (GOLD analysis project Ga0163179, IMG submission 109643) | Marine eukaryotic phytoplankton communities from the Atlantic Ocean - Atlantic ANT 2 Metagenome | ecosystem: Environmental > Aquatic > Marine > Oceanic | place: North Atlantic Ocean... | reverse complement strand
CTGAAGAAAATATTGATTTGAATGAACATTTAATATCTAATCCATTTAGCACTTTTTTTCTTAGAGTTAAAGGTGACTCAATGACTGGTGATGGAATACTCGACAATGACTACGTAGTTGTGAAATCGGAAACTTCTTCTAGTTCTGCAGATGAATTGCTTGTCGTCGAATTACCTGAAGCCGACGGAACTGTTGGAGTTAAACGCATTAAGAGGCAAGAAAGTAAAACCCTCGTTTGTTCTTCAAATCCAGATTTTGAAGACGTCGAGTACGAAGCGAATGAAGTAAAAATTATCGGCAAAGTAGTAACTGTTTTGAGGAAGATCTGAGACTGCTTAGCTAGTTGCCCTCCAAGACTCTTTTAATTGTCCCAAAAGCAACTTCTAAATTTTCGCGCTCCACCCTCTCTTCGACCGTATGAGCCAGCGTCGCATCACCTGGGCCGAAGTTAATTGCTGGAATTCCTTGCTCAGAGAAAAAAGCTACGTCTGTCCAACCCAGTTTTGCACGAGTTTCAATACCCTCACCGATAGAAGCAAGCAGAGAATGGTCCATGCCGGGTAATGCAGCTGGCGCCATGTCTATCAGTTCGAGTGAATCCTCGTCTTCCATATGCGGCATAAGGAATTCTCTTACGTGACTTTCAGCTTCCTCAGAGTTTCGGTCCGGTGCATGTCGATGGTTTATAAGCAATGTCGCCATATCAGGTATTACATTGCCCGCTACTCCCCCCTCTACGCCAACTGCTTGCAACGCCTCACGGAACTGGCAACCATCTATAAGAGGCTCTCGGTGGTCGTACTTTTCTAGAGCACCGAGCACACCACTTAGCCGGTGCACTGCGTTTCGACCCATCCACGGTCTTGCAGAATGTGCCCGTTCACCTTTAAAGCTCAATAAGAATCTCATTGTTCCTTGGCAACCTGCTTCGATCAAAGCACTTGTCGGCTCGCCCAGAACCGCTGCATCCCCAATTAATAGTTCAGGCGCTTTAGTGAAAATTTCTTTCAAACCGTTATGCTCACGTGCTACTTCTTCACGAGCGTAAAATACCCATGTTGCATCTATTTCATACTCTGTTACAGATCTAGCCAGTTCGAGCATTACAGCTATACCGCCTTTCATATCCGCGGTTCCCAGCCCCCAGCAAGTGTCGTTCTCAATCCTCGCCCCTGACTCTGTATCGCCAGGTACTGTGTCGGTGTGGCCTGCTAAAACTAGTCTTTGTTTTTTATTAAGGTTGGTTCTAGCTATCAAATTGTCGCCAACACGATCAATCGACAAATGAGGAACAGTACTTAGTTCTTTTTCGATCATTGAAACAAGTGGACCTTCTTCAAAGCTGACAGAAGGAATATCAACTAACTCTGCGGTTAATTCCAATAGGTCACGCATGAATGTGGTGTCCGATATTCAAGTCGTTACTCCATGTGTACGCAACACGTCATTCAGAGCTGCTTTGTCATGTCGTTCCCCTTGTTCTAAATACCGAACGACCAAAACACATGGCAATCCAAAACTTCCTCCAGTAAATTGCCTCTCTCTACTAGCCTGAACAGCTACACACCATGGCGGCACAATTCCTCTACTCAACTCTTCACCAGATTCAGCATCGATGACAGGTATTGAACCAGTTAGAACTGCTCCAGCTCCGAGAACAGAGCCTTCACCCACAGAAGCCCCCTCAGCCACTATGCATCTACTTCCGATAAGACACTCGTCTCCAATAAAGACAGGGACGGCATTGGGAGGTTCTAAAACGCCGCCGATACCAACACCTCCCGACAGGTGAACATTTTTTCCTATCTGTGCGCAAGAGCCGACAGTTGCCCAAGTGTCAACCATAGTGTTTTCACCTACATAGGCTCCGATATTTACGTAGCTTGGCATCATTACAACACCGGGGGCTTGATAACTGCCCCACCGAGCAGAAGCTCCGGGCACAACTCTCACTTTGCTCGCAGAGTAATTTTTCTTTAGGGGTATTTTGTCGACAAATTCGAATGGACCTACTTCTTGTACCGACATTTCAGATTGACGAAAAAGTAGCAAGATAGCTAATTTCAGCCACTCGTTTACTTGCACACCATTTTCGGTATCGTATTCAGCTACTCTCGCTTTACCCGTGTCGAGCAAATCTATAGCCTCATGAATAACAGAATCAACTTCTGGTTCTACGGTTGTTAATTGGTCTCTTCTCTCCCATATATTTTCTATTTCATTGGCTAAATCAGTCATATCTGAGATTACCTCTTATTTCTTAGATAGAAAGCAAGTTTTTTAACTAAACCCGAGCTCTTTGCTCCAACAACTCAATCCGATCGTCAGTGGCAACCGCAGCAACTCTTATATGCCCCTTACCCCCCTCGCCGAAAAATTCACCTGGAGTGACAACCATGCCCAAATTCTTAGCCAAATTTTCAACTAGCCGCCACTCATCACCATGAGCAGCTATCCAGAGATAGAAAGAACCTTCTGGCATCGCCGTTTCGATTCCAAGAGACTTAAAAATAGCAATTAGCTTTGAGAGTCTTCCCGAGTACAACATCTTCTGTTTATCTACATGCTGTTGATCACTCAAAGCAGCTATTCCTGCATTTTGTGCTGGTCCTGAAAGCATAAATCCCTGATGTTTTCTGACTTCACGCAAATAACTAACCAGTTCTTCATCCCCCGCATAAAACCCAACTCTCATTCCAGCTAAATTTGATCTTTTAGAAAGAGAATGGATGGCCAATACGCCTTCTTTACTGTTTTGAAGAACAGACTTTGGAGAAGTTGACCATGTGTACTCCACGTAGCATTCATCAGACAAAATCGTCACTTTATTTGCTATACCCCAGTCAACCACCTTTCCCAGATCTTCAATCGCTCCTGCCGGATTGCCAGGGCTGTTAACCCACAAGCAAATAGCTCTATCTATATCTTTTTCATCAATTTGAGAAAGGTCAATTCTCCAATTTTCATCAACAGGAACTGCAACGGAGCGACAATTGGCTAATTGTGCACCCATTGAATAAGACGGGTATGAAACCGCTGGGTACAAAACTGTATCCTTATCAGGGTCTCTCAATTTAAGAACTGCGGGCAAACCTGTAACGATCTCCTTAGTTCCTATACAAGCCCCTATTGAAGTTTCAGGTACATCAACTCTTAGAGACCGGTTCAACCATTCCGAAACTGCCTTTAAAAAATCGTCACTTCCAACTGAGGACGGGTAAGGGCGTGCCGAATCAAGACTCGTTTCGGAGGAAATAGCTGCCCGGACAATTTCAGGCACAGGATCGCATGGGGTGCCTATTGAAAGATCCACAGCTCCGCCGGGTAGAGTATCAGCCAAAACTCTGAACTCATCAAGCTGTTCGTAAGGGTAAGGGGGTGGAAGAAATCTTTTATTCATTGCATTAATTCAAGCTCCGAAGAATCAAATTCAACTTCAAATTGTCCGAGTCTACCCATTGAGCTCTTGTCGGCTCTCACTTCTATCAGCCAATTGGACTCCTCTAAAACTTCCTTTGTAACAAAGCCTTCACGATGTGCCATTGCTCTGATATCACCCCGCTCAAACGGTACTTTTAAACTAATCGTCTTTTCTGATTTCCTCAGCGCGGAGGCTAATTTGTTCAACAACTCATCGACACCCTCGCCTGTCGCAGCAGAAACCTCTACATAGTTTTCATTCCGTTTGAAAAGCTTTTCATCTACACCATTCGATTTATCAATTTTGTTGTAAACCATCAACTCGGGAACTTCAGATGCGCCTATAGCCGCCAATACTTGTCGCACTGCTTCAATACATCCTTCTGGATCCGGATCAGAAGCATCAATTACGTGAAGCAACAAATCTGCATCGATCACCACATCTAGAGTGGCCTTGAACGCTTCGACTAGTTGATGAGGCAATTTACGCACGAATCCGACCGTGTCTGTAACATAAACTGCCTCGCCACCAGGAAGTTGCATTCTGCGAGTTGTGGTATCAAGAGTAGCGAAGAGTCGATCTTCAACTAGCACTCCTGCATCTGTAAGCCTGTTTAAAAGTGTAGATTTTCCAGCATTTGTATACCCGACGATCGCCACCGACCTGTTGCTTGTCTTGGATCTAGCTTTTGACTGAGTCGAACGATGTCTCCGCAACTTATTCAAATCTTGCTCAAGTCGTCGGATTCGACGCATAAGTCTTCTTCGATCAACTTCCAACTGTGTTTCTCCTGGACCCCTAGTTCCAATTCCTCCTGCTTGCTGACTGAAAGTCCCACTAGATTTTCTAAGCCTTGGTAATCGATATCGGAGTTGTGCTAACTCCACTTGGGCTTTACCTTCAAGACTGTTTGCGTTCTGAGCGAAAATATCTAGTATCACAGCAGTTCGGTCAAGAGCTGAACGTTTGAGTATTCCTTCTAAATTTCTTTGCTGGGCGGGAGTTAACTCATTATCAAAAACTACCGTATCGGCATCATATTCTTCAGAAACAGAACGGATTTCCTTAGCTTTGCCATTTCCTACAAAAGTGGCTTTATCCGGTGTTTGCCTATTCTGGACTATTACGGCAACGGCATCAGCCCCTGCCGTATCGACCAACCTTTCAAGCTCCTCAAGGGATAACTCTGTAATTTCTTTGTCAGTGCCTTCCAGAGAAACGCCTGCTAATACGATCCGCTCTCGAAATGAACGGTCAATTAAACCACGCTCCTCACCTGCGAAATCTCCAAATCCACCCCTGTGAGTTTCTTCCCTTTCGGATTGATCTCCGTTAAAAGACCTACCCATCGCTCACCTCGTGTCTATCCATAAATACAGCGGGGCCTGAAAGCGTTATCGATTGATCTATAGAAACTCTTCCACTGCCTCCCGGCATGTGAACATAAACTCTGGACTCTGTAAGACCCCATTCTGAAGTCACAAAAGCTCCAGCACATGCACCAGTCCCACAAGCTTCGGTAATGCCCACCCCGCGCTCCCAATGTCTCATTCTTATATTGAAATAGTCATCCACATCAACCAGATGCACATTAATTCCTATCGGGGAGGCCTTCTCATTTTCTCTAATCGCAAATCCCTCTAATTCGAAATCATCGAAGTTTTCTACTTCTAAAATCAGATGCGGATTCCCTATATCTACTTTTGCCGCTCTAATTACTTGTGATTCCTCAAATAGATCCGATTTTAATAGCTCTATCAAAGATGCTTCTCCTATTTCAGCAGCGACTGTGAACTGATTCTCAATTACTCCTGTTTCTAAGATCTTTATAAATCTCGATCCAACATCTGTTTCAACATTAAATTCAAGATCCGAAATTTCAGAGTTCATAAAAAGAGCTTGAGCGAAACATCTAAGGCCATTACCACTCAGTTCAGCGCGTCCACCGTCTTTATTGTAAAGATTAAAACGACCTATAGCGTTTGAATTTCCTGAGGGTGGGGTTCCGAAAATTAAACCGTCAGCACCAATCCCTTTAACAGAATCACAATATTTTCGGGCAGCCTCGGCTGGATCTTCTGGCAGAGCTTCCAAAAAGCCAATCAAGAAAACATTTCCAAGACCCTGATGTCTCGTTAATTCCATTTTCCCAGTTTCACAGATAATCAGGAGTTTTGACGACTTCATTTAAAGTATTTACACCAATCTCATCAAACACCTTTATTACTTTTTCTAATACTTCAAGAGGATCCTTTTCCAGGTTCAGCCATTCAATTCTTGGATCTCTTCTAAACCACTTCTCTTGCCGTCTGGCGAAACGCCTTGTCGAAGAAATAGCTGATTCAATCGCCTCTTCAAGAGTGTTCTCACCTTCTATATAAGAAATTAGTTGTTTATAACCAAGAGCCTGAGAAGCAGTTTTAGAAAGCTCTCTTCCATCAGATACTAAATCTCTAACTTCTTCGACAAACCCATCTTCGATTTGCATTTTGTATCTCTCAGCTATCCGAAGATCATTTAAATCTCTAGAGAATCTGATACCAATTTGAGTGAAAGGTGAAGGAGGATACACATCCAGACCAGGTCCAAAAGAAGAAAATGGACGCCCGGTACCTAATGTAACTTCGAGCGCTCTGACAATGCGTCTACGATTCCCCGGTTCGATTTTCGAAGCTGCACTTGGATCAAGATCTTTAAGTTTTCTATACAAAAAAGAAGTTTCAGATATCAATTCGATTTCATCTTTAATACCCAAAAATCTTGGAGGGACTTCCAGTCTGTCAACTACCGCACGAACATGTAGCCCAGTTCCACCCACCAAAACCGCTCTATTCCCTCTGCCAGCAATTTCCCTTAAAGCTTTTTCAACAGCAGACTGAAAAAGAGGAAGTGCAAATTCTTCTGAGGGTTCAACAATATTAATTAAATGGTGAGGTATTTCCTCTTGTTCAAGAATCGTAGGAGTGGCGGTGCCTATGTTCATTCCTTTATAAATTGCCATTGAGTCAATCGAAATTATTTCGACATTCGGACGACGTCTCGCTAATTCAATAGCTAAGGAAGATTTGCCTGACGCTGTTGTCCCAACTATAAGCAGATTTCCATTACGAGGAGTTTCATCATTTTTTCTATGCACTTTGCTCTGCCATTACGGGAATACGCTTGCGATGCTTGGGAGCAGCAACTACCTCCAGTAATTCACCGAGAAGGTAATGGGAGGGAGCATCCGTGACTTCCACACGGGCATAAGTTCCAACACGAAGAGAGTCCTGAAATTTCAAATGAAGAATTTTATTCTGCCGTGTTCTGGCTTTTATTAAGTCTGTTCCTTTTTTTGATCGACCTTCAACTAATACTTCTTCCACTCTGCCGACACGTTCTTTATGCTTCAACAATGACGACCTCTTAACTACATTCCTTAGAGTTTCATATCGCCTAACAGCTACAGCATGCTCAATGAACTTAGATTCCATCTCAGCTGCATCTGTTCCTGGTCTGGGAGAGAAAATGTATGTATACGCGGCATCAAATTGTGCCTCAGCTACTACCTCAAGAGTTTCCTCAAAATCCGTTTCACTTTCACCAGGAAAACCAACAATCAAATCGGTCGTTACTGACAAATCATCGATCTCGCTGCGTGCTTGTTCAATTTTTCTCAAAAATCGTTCACCGGTATAGCCGCGATGCATTGCAGACAAAATCGAATCACTTCCGGACTGCAATGGGAGATGTAAATGCTCACAAACATTTTCTGTTTTCGACATTGCAGCAACAATCTCTGCCGTCAAATCTTTCGGATGAGGACTTATAAAACGAACTCTCTCAATTCCTTCGATCAAGCCAACACTTTTCAACAAGTCAGCGAAAAGTGGTTTAATTTTCCTTCTACTCTCCTCCAACCAAAGATCCCCAACCTGAAAAGCATCTGTGTTAGAAGGATTTTCCGATTTCAATTTTTTTGTCAAGTCACGGCCATAAGAATTAACATTTTGACCTAACAAAGTAATTTCCGTTACTCCCTGCTCGGCAAAATCTTTCACTTCTTCCAAGAGTTGTCCAAATGGTCTACTTATTTCTCGCCCACGAACCGAGGGGACTATGCAATAAGTGCACGTATTATCACACCCAATCTGAATCGTCACCCATGCCCTATGATCTACCTCTCTTCGAATGGGAAGTGCTGAAGGAAAGGCTTGGTTATCCTCTTCTACTATTTCTTCAAGGATTTCTATAATAGGTCCTTGTGTCCGTGATTCTTTAAGCAGTTTTACGGCGTTTTGGACATTATGGGTCCCGAACACAACGTCAACGTGTTTAGCTCGCTCCTGAATTAATTCCCTATCTTTTTGAGCCAAGCATCCAGCAACTGCTATCTGCAAATCAGGCTTTTCAGCTTTTAAAGTTTTTAAGTTACCCAGAGCACCATAAAGACGATTGTCAGCATTTTCTCTTATACAACAGGTATTAAGAACTATGACATCTGCTTCCTCTTCTGAAACAGCAGGAACTAACCCATCCGCCTCTAGCAGACCGGATATGCGTTCACTGTCATGTTCGTTCATCTGGCACCCGTAGGTGCGCACCGCGTACTTTCGGCGCTCCATACATTCAGGCTAGGTCAAGTTAGCGAGACTTACTAAAGTCACCCATTTTTAGTTTTGTTTACTGATAAAAACCGTTTATTCCTCTAACTCGATTGGAAGATCATCAGTTTCTGTAAATTCATCTACTAACTCTGCTTCTTCTTTAACGGCTTCCACCGATTCTTCAGTATCTGGCATAGCCTCACGCCAAACCCTGTCCGTAATTTCCATCATCACCTCGGGGTTTTCTGTAAGGAAACGCTTTGCATTTTCTCTTCCTTGCCCCAACTGTTCACCTTCATAGGTGTACCAAGCACCTGATTTTTTAACTATGTCGAGATCAGAGCCAAGATCAATAACTGAACCTTCTCGGCTTATCCCTGCGCCATACATAATGTCAAATTCTGCTTGACGGAAAGGCGGCGCACATTTATTCTTAACCACCTTCACTCGGGTTCGATTACCCACAATTTCGGTGCCATCCTTAATCGCTTCAATCCGTCTTATGTCAAGTCGAACTGATGAATAAAATTTCAATGCTCTGCCGCCGGGAGTTGTTTCCGGAGAACCAAACATTACACCAATTTTTTCTCGTAACTGATTAATGAAAATACAAATTGTCTTTGATTTGTTCAAATTTGAAGTCAATTTTCTAAGCGCTTGTGACATCAAACGCGCTTGCAAACCTACGTGTGTATCACCCATGTCACCCTCTATTTCAGCTCTGGGTGTTAGCGCTGCTACAGAATCAATTACGACTACATCAAGAGCGCCTGAGCGTATAAGCATGTCCGCAATTTCTAGCGCCTGTTCGCCTGTATCAGGTTGTGAAATTAATAGCTCATCCACATCAACACCAATGGCTTTTGCATAAACCGGATCCATCGCATGCTCTGCATCGATATATGCACAGATCCCACCATTTCTTTGCGCCTCTGCCACAACATGAGTAGCTAACGTAGTCTTTCCAGAACCTTCCGGACCAAATATTTCCGCTATTCGACCTCTGGGCATTCCACCTATACCAAGAGCCAGGTCAAGAGCTAAAGCTCCTGTTGGGACACTTTCCATCGACATGGAGCCCTTGTCCCCCATTTTCATAACCGCTCCCTGACCAAATTGTTTTTCAATTTGTCCTAAAGTGGTATCAAGCGCTTTTACCCTGTCGGAGTTATTAGCTGCTCTTGCATCAAAATTTTCCTGAGCCTCTTGAGTCTTTGTTCCCTTAGCCGCCTTACTCATTCTATTTCTCCATTCATTTCTATAAATTTCTTCTTTTAATAAGACTCCCATACTTTACGAGAGCCCTAATGTGTTTAATTAACAATAAGAAACCGGTGTGACAGTGCTTAAAACGGTTATGGATCACTGCTAATAACATAAGCGTAATTGCGAACATGTGTTCGTTGCAAGTATTTACCTAAATTTTTGAGCAAGAACCCCATTCTCCTGCTAACTTTTCCTTATGAGCTCAAAACCTTCAGTCGACAAAAATTCCAGCAATAAGGCACTTCTAAAAGAACGCCTGTCTGATATGGCATTTCACTGCACCCAAGAATCTGGCACTGAACCAGCTTTTACAGGTATTTATACCGATGAAAAAACTCAAGGGACATACAAGTGCATCGTCTGCGAAGTTGATCTTTTTCACAGTGCGGAAAAATACGATTCAGGAAGTGGTTGGCCTAGCTTTTGGAATCCAATTGATGAAAAATCCGTGGATACTAAAATAGATAACAGCTACGGCATGCAACGAATAGAAGTAACGTGCGCTTCTTGCGGTGCACACCTCGGACATGTTTTTCCTGATGGTCCGCAACCTACCGGGCAAAGATTCTGCATAAACTCAGCCTGTTTACAATTGATGCCTGAATAATTCGAAAATTTCAAATCAAGCAAATTTCAAAGAAGTAAATCTCAGGATTCAATCCGTTTGCGAAGTGCATTTAAAACTGTTATGACCGTGAATTGACGTATCTGCGTTCTATCGAAGGGAAAGACAACTTTAAACGACTCAACATTGCCTCTCACGTTGGTAGCCATCCAGACTGTTCCTGGTTCCTGCCCTTCATGAGGATACGGGCCGGCCGCTCCGCTCACAGCAACTGAAACATCGGCGCTTAGAAGTTCACAAACCCCCAGAGCCATAGCCTCAACTGCTTCCTTGCTAACTACTGAAATATCGCTAGGGACATTAAGTAAGGACCTTTTTATGTCTGCTTCATACGCTACAACCGAACCAAGATAAGAGTCACTCGACCCAGGCACCTCCGTCAATCTGCTCCCTATCATTCCACCAGTGATAGATTCGGCAGTCGCAAAAGTAAGTGATTGAGCTTTCAACTGGTCTAAAACTACCGACTCCATGGTTTGCTCATCTACAGCAAAAATATACTCTCCGATTAATTCTCTCAGAACATTTTCTTCATGATCCAAAAGTAAATCTGATTGTTCTTTATCAGCCGCTTTAGCAGTCATTCGAACCTTGACACCTTCAATTCCACTTGCTTGAAAGGCAAGTGTCAATTCACCATTATGGTCGAGGCGTTCGATCTCCTTCGCTAGATCTTCGGCAAGTCCTGATTCAGAATGACCCCAAGTTTTAAGCACTCTGGAACTTATTACAGACCTCTCACCGGACCGCGAAATCAAATCTTCAAGAACTGTTCCTTCAAGCATTTGTTTCATCTCTGCTGGAACGCCCGGAACTAGATAAATTACTTTTCCTCCAGGCATGGGACAAATCAAACCGGCAGCCGTACCAGGCATCTCTGCAATTGCTTTTGCGCCTATAGGAATATCAGCCTGCTTAAGATTATTCTCGGGCATCAATTTTTCGCGACTGGAAAATCGTCCTTTTATCCGTTCAACTATTTCTGTATCACGTACAAGCTCCACGCCCATTAACTCGGCTACAACCTCACGCGTTAGGTCATCTTGTGTGGGACCAAGCCCACCTGTAACTATCAGAGCCTCAGACCTTTTAACGCCTGCCTCTAAAACCTCCAACATTCTTTCAGGGTTGTCTCCTACGACAGTCTGAAAATGGCAGTCAATACCTGCATCTGCTAAACGTTCTGCTATCCAAGCAGAGTTAGTGTCAACTATCTGACCTAATAAAATCTCGGTTCCGACCGCAACTATTTCACAGCGCACTACAGAACTCTATTCACCCGTAGTGCTTGTAGCAAGAATTCCATCCATAAGGTATTGAATCCCTGTGACAACAGTAAAAGCAACAGCCACCCATAATCCAAAGTCAACAAACAATTGAGAATTCTCCAACCAGGGCATAACGGCAATCATCAAAGCAATACCTTGGATAGTTGTCTTCCATTTGGCGGACTTTCTTGCTGGAATCGATAAACCTTTGCGTGCCACAAGCAGTCTGTACAAGGTGATGAAAATCTCTCTAAGAGTAAGAAGCACAACAGGCAACAAATGAAATCTTTCTACTTCCACTAGACACAGAGCAGTTCCGATAACCACCACTTTGTCTGCCAAAGGGTCGATAAAAGCGCCCCATTTACTTACCGTTCCACGGATTCGAGCCAAGTGACCATCTAAAATATCTGAGGCAGCCAAAACAAAGCCTAAAAATACCGCTAACCAAGAAGTCCCACTATTTCCGTCTGCTTCCAAAACCGTCCAGAATAATAAGGGGGAAAGTAGTAAACGTGAAAGAGAAACTAAGTTCGCTGGACTTACGACAGTAGCTAATGGATGCCTGCAACTTTCATCTTTGTTCATCAAGTTAAATCAGCCTCCAAGTCTGGACCCAGTGACCCTTTTACAATCAGATCTGTGAATTCTCCAACCCTGCACGAGTCAGGCACGGAAACAATACCATCTATATCTGGAGCCTCTCTGTATGTTCTACCAACTCCGTGTGAATCCACTAGCACGGAAATTTTTTCACCTATTAAAGCATTTCGCTTTGAAGATGTAATCTCATCCTGTAAATAACTAAGTTCTTTCAATCTCTCAATAATAAGAGATTTGTCGATTTTATTTTCAAGACCTGAAGCGTAAGTCCCTTCTTCATCACTGAAGGAAAAAAATCCGCACCAGTCCAATTGCATTTCTTTTATGAAGTCAATTAACTCATCATGATCTTCCTCAGTCTCACCTGGGTAGCCGACTATAAAGTTCGAACGAAATGCAGCGTCCGGGTAACTTTTTCGAATTTTATAGATTAAATCTCTAAACCGTTCGGCATCACCCCAGCGTTTCATCTTTCTCAAGAGCGAAGGTGAAACATGCTGCAAAGAAAGATCAAAATAGGGAACTGTCAATGAACACATTGCATCTATTAATCGTTGGTTTAATTCTGATGGGTAAATATAAAGAAGTCTTACCCAATCAACTCTTTCCCTTATTTCTTCGATTAAAGGAATAATAGACTTTTCCCCAACCCCCTGATCTCTTCCATATGCTGCTAGGTCTTGAGCGACAAGAACGACTTCTTTAACATCTAGAGAATCGACCTCTTCGAGCATGGAATTCATATCACGACTTCGCTGCGGTCCTCTAAAAGATGGTATTGCACAAAAACCACAGGCCCTATCACAGCCTTCTGCAACTTTAAGATATGCCCAAGGTTTACTGGATTCAGGACGAGGTAAGTTTAATAAGTCAAATTCAGGAATAGCCGATTTTTTGGTTAAAGAAACGTGAACACCAAATCCGGCTACACGATCAACTTCAGGGAGGTAATCTTTTATTTCACTCCCGTATCTTTCAGCCAAACAACCAGTTACGACAATTTTGCTCTCTTCATTTCGGAGTTCATCTAGATTTAAGATTGTCTCGATGGACTCCTCTCTTGCTTCTTCAATAAAAGCACAAGTATTTACAACTATTAAGTCTGCTTCATTCAAGTCTTCCGTCGCTTCCATCCCATCAGAAAGTAAAGTTCCTGCTAATTTCTCTGAGTCAACTTCATTTTTTGGGCACCCGAGGGTGACCAAGTGAAATTTTGAACTGCTTTCCATGACTTAAGGTTAGGCGCAAAGACAACTAAGAATTGATTAACCAGTAAGAGTTCTTACCATTTGCCAAAACAAAAGTGCATACAGCAATAGAAGTAGTAAAGCATTCCATTTTGAAATTTTTACAGGTTTTCTCATGCTCCAAAAAGCAACTAGGCATAAGAAACACATTCCTAATAAGACTGAGCCATCCATAAAGGGCTGATTCGAAAACCGACCTAAGCCTGAGTGTGCTAACAATATTGCGCTTCCAACACCCAAACTATTAAAAAGATTTGAGCCGAAAAGATTCCCAATGATTAGTCCCCACTCTCCTCTTCGTGCTCCCACCAGAGAAGTAACAAGTTCTGGCAAAGAAGTGCCTATAGCAACTAGAGAGAATCCAATGAAACCTCCTTCCCATCCAAGTTCGCTTCCGATCGAAACTGCAGAACTCACAATCCAACGTGGTGATAGGACTGTAAGTGAAAGACCTATTAGCATCACAATAATTTCACGAGATACTGGCCAAGTATCTTTCCTCATATATTGGAGATGAGTCATTTCAGTTCTTTTGAAATAGAGAAAAATAAAGTAATTAGTTAAGCAAAAGAAAAAAAGAAGCAAAATACCCGCTACTGCTGAATTTAATTTCAAATATACCGCTCCGGAAAAAAGCAGTGCTCCTATGAAAGAATACCCAGCTTGCTCTTTCGTTCCGTCAGGTGGAATAACATTACCCCAGATCAGAATTGGCAAGGCAAGAACCAGTCCAAGATTTGCGACGTTAGATCCGACTACATTCCCTACAGCCAGTTCGATGCCACCAGTTTCCTGTTGGAATACAGCTGTGAGTGATGCTGCCAACTCTGGTGCACTTGTTCCAAAGCCAACCAACAATGCACCCACGAGCGCTTTAGGAATCTTAAATCTTTCAGCTAAACGGGATGTGCCATTCAAAAATTGATCCGCTGCAAAAACCAATACACATAATCCAAATATTAGGATCAGAAAATCTTTGAACACAACTAAAGAGTACCTAAGTTGATTGCACCTTAGAAGTCTTCTTCGCTTGAGATTTCAAACTCTTCCGCGGCGATAAGAACTTCACGTGCTTTTGAGCCTGAAGCGGGACCCACCACACCTGACTCCTCTAACAAGTCCATCAAACGTCCAGCTCTAGCAAATCCAACACGCAGTTTCCTCTGAAGCATTGAAGTGGAACCAAGCTGACTAGCGATAACTAAATTTCTGGCTTCTTCATAAAGCTCATCATCCTGCTCAGAAACAGCAGATGCAGGACGAGAAAAATCTTCAGTTATATCAGCAACTGGTTCCTTAGCTACAGAAAGCCCTACCACATCAGACAGGTCATGCTCAACTTTCTGTTCTACGTTGTTATTGTGTTGAGCCTGCCATGTTGCTACCACTTCACGAACTTCATTCTCTTCAACCCATGCTCCTTGAATTCGCTGGGGCGTGCTTGAGCTTGGACCCAAGAGGAGCATGTCCCCTTTTCCTACAAGCCTTTCTGCTCCTTGCTGGTCCAAAATAACTCGACTGTCAGCAAGACTAGAGACTGCAAAAGCTAGTCGCGCTGGGATATTAGCTTTAATCACACCTGTTATCACATTTACTGAAGGGCGCTGGGTTGCTACCACCAAATGTATTCCCACTGCTCTGGCCATCTGGGCCAATCTGCAGATCGAGTCTTCTACATCGCGAGCGGCAACCATCATAAGGTCTGACAACTCATCTACTACAACCATTATGAAAGGCAGTCTTTCATACTCGCGTGAATCCTCTTCACCGAAATTCATTTCCGGCAATTCATCTCGATCATATGCCGAGTTGTATCCTGCTATGTCTCTAAACCCGCAATTAGACAAAATGTCATATCTTCTCTCCATCTCACGCACAGCCCAATGAAGCGCATTTGCGGCTTTTTTCGGATCTGTGACCGGTGCCGTTAAAAGATGTGGCACGCCCTCGTACTGCCCCATTTCAACACGTTTTGGGTCTATGAGTATGAGTCGAACTTGATCAGGAGTGGTGCGCATCAAAACGGAAGTAACCATTGCGTTAATACAAGAAGACTTTCCAGCTCCGGTCGCTCCAGCTATAAGAAGATGTGGGGTAGTTGCAAGGTTAAGCATCACAGTTTGACCTTTTATATCTCTACCAACTGCCAATTCGAGAGGGTGAGTGGCTTTCTTGGATTCCTTAGAAGTCAAGATATCCCCTAACGCAACCACATCTCTGTCTTCGTTCGGAACCTCAATACCAATTGCCTGTTGACCCGGTATCGGAGCCAAAATACGGACATCCGCAGCCGCCAATGCGTAGGCAATATCCTTGTTAAGGCTTGTGATACGAGAAACTTTTACGCCATCACCCAGTTGCAGGGCGTAACGCGTGACTGTTGGTCCAATAGTCATATCGACTAACCGAGTTTCAACACCATGTGCCTCCAAAGCTTCTTGAAGTCTCTTTCCCCGTTCTTCTGCAGCTTTAGCGTCTACGTCATGTTTATCGCTTGTAGAAAGAATCTCTAAAGACGGCAACGCCCAAGAAGAGCCTTTAATCGCTTTACCCAACTGAATCGTCAGCTGTTCACTTCCGGCATTTTTTACTTTTGGTTTTGCTTTTTTCTTCTTGGGCTTAAGTTCTTTTGGCAGCTCAGCGACGGCTTTGGCCTCAGTTTCTGCTGGCTGATTTTCTTGAAAAGTACTTTCTTCTCTAACTTGATGCGG
>Ga0163179_10001633_pt1 | contig 15730 bp, 17 predicted proteins | sample AtlANTMetagenome_FD_109643 | JGI IMG/M metagenome (GOLD analysis project Ga0163179, IMG submission 109643) | Marine eukaryotic phytoplankton communities from the Atlantic Ocean - Atlantic ANT 2 Metagenome | ecosystem: Environmental > Aquatic > Marine > Oceanic | place: North Atlantic Ocean... | reverse complement strand
TTCCAGAATTTGAACAAGGCGACATTCAAATTGCTGCATTTGGGAAAACCACATGTGAATATGCAATACAAAAGGGCTTAAGTATCACAGTTAAAGCGCCTAGTGAAAAGCATCCGTCGATGAGCATGGCACTAGAATCACATTTTACTAAAAAGAAATAAATATCATATTTAATGACAAATATGAACTCTTCATTGAATGCAAAAATTCCGAAGAAAATAACACAGGATATATATCAATCAGCAGAAAAAATACATAGCAAATCTGTGATTTTATTATGGAAATACGGAGAAGATAGAAATTCATCCAAGATACTAATCTCTGTCCCTAAAAAAAAGATTAAAAAAGCAGTAGATAGAAATTATATAAAAAGAATTATCCGAGAAATCTGCCGCACAACCAATAATAACATATTATCATCTATACCAAAACCTATTTGGCTGATATTAATATATAATAAAACAACTAAACCTGAGTTTAATAAATTGACAACAGAATTATGTGATTTATTTCAAACTTTAATTAATAGAATAGATGAAAATAATTAATTCTATTTGTATATATATTGTGAAATTATATCAAGCTTCAATATCGCCACTTTTAGGCCAACATTGTCGCTATTACCCAACTTGCTCATCTTATTGTATCAAGTGTTTTGAAAAATATAATGTTATATATGCTTGTTATCTTACTATAAAACGTATTTTTAAATGTAATCCATTTGGTGGGTCAGGATATGATCCTGTTCCTTAATAAAATTAAGATCATTATATGAAAAACATAAAAAATATAATATTTATTCTTTTATCCGCTTTTTTAGTTTCAGGATTTGTTTCCAGTTACTTTGAAATAACAAAAAACTTAGAAATATTTAATAATATCTATCGAGAAATTAATACTTATTATGTGGACCCTGTAGATCCTGGAGAATTGATGCATAGCACAATTGACACAATGTTAAAACGATTAGACCCCTATACTAAATATATACCTGAATCTGAAATTGAAGACTTTCGATTTCAAACAACAGGTGAATATGGAGGAATTGGTGCAACAATCAGAAAAGTAGATACACATGTAGTAATCTACGAGCCGTACAAAGGCTTCCCTGCTGACAAAGCGGGACTTGTAATGGGAGACAAGCTACTTGAAATAGACGGACAAGAACTTGTGGATTCTAGTACTGAAGATGTTAGTGAATTATTAAAAGGAACTCCTGGGACAGCTGTAAATGTTAAGGTAAACAGAAACAATGGGGAGATAAAAATGATTGAAATTACAAGAGAAAAAATCCATGTTTCTAGTGTCCCATACGCTGGGTTTTTAGATCAAAATATCGGTTATGTTAAATTAAATCGTTTTACAAAAAATTGCACAAAAGAGGTTGAAGAAGCAATTCAAAAGCTAGAAGAAAAAGAAAAGCTCAATTCAATCATCCTTGACTTGAGATCAAATCCTGGAGGATTATTAAATGAATCTATTAAATTAACTAATTTATTTATTCCTCAAAATGAAACAGTTGTAACTACAAATGGGAAAAATTCAGAGTGGAAAAAAGATTACAAAACAAAACTACTACCTAAATATGAAAATTTACCAATAGTAATTTTAGTTAATGGAGCTTCAGCGTCAGCTTCAGAAATTGTGGCCGGAGCAATTCAAGATTTAGATCGAGGTGTAATTGTTGGTAATAAAACATATGGCAAAGGGCTTGTACAACAAAGTAGAAAATTAAGTTATAATTCTAGACTAAAAGTAACCGTTGCAAAATACTACACACCTGCTGGTAGATGTATTCAGGATGTGAGTAAAACAAAAAATTATAATAGCTATTTAAATAATGAAAATAGTGTTGATTCTCTTAGGAATAAATTCTTCACTAAAAAGAACAGAATTGTGTATGATGGTGGGGGCATTGACCCAGATATAAAAATAGAGCCAAAAGAATATCCAGATATATTAATAGGGCTCATCCGACATAATCATATTTTTAAATTTTGTAACACTATAGTAGATAATCTGCCAAAATACAGTTCTGTTAATGATTTCTCACTTACTGAAGGGGTTTATCAAGAATTTGCAAATTATTTACATAATAATGATTTTGAATTTGACGCCTATTCTGATAACATAATAGAAATGCTAGAATCATCATTAAAAGAATTAGAAAAGGAGGGGTTTAACCTAGACAAACTACATGAAAATATAGATATATTAAAAAGAGATATTATACATGCAAAACAACAAGATCTTGAGATTCATGAAGAAATAATTAAAAATCATTTATCCGCCAACTTAATTACAAGATCTTTTTATCAAGCTGGTAAAATAGAATATAGGTTGCAAGATGATCCATATATATTTGAGGCTTTATCTATTTTACGTGATGATGATGAATACAATAAAATTTTAATCCCCAACTAAAAGTATTAGCATTGATTAATGTCCCTCTTCACGTTTAATATTAAAAAAAACAATGCTATATATTATCTACTAATATTATTAGGGTTTTTTAGTTCAATATCCGTATTTATTTCGGATATAATAATATTCAGCATTCTTTTAATTTGGATTTTAAAAGGAAATTTCAAAGAAAAATTGGAATCAATTAAAGGGAGTAATTTTTCCATTGCTATTATTATTTTTTTCATGTTTTATGTGTTTGGGCTATGCTGGGGGAGCTGGAACATGGATTCGTGGAAATGGATTAGCAAACAGGCTCTTTTATTAATCATCCCTGTTATATTATCTATCAATATCCCAAAAAAAATTATATACTCCTCGCTGCTTTCTTTTCTATGTGGCATGTTTATTAATGCTTTTGTATCTATAGGTACTTATTTCGATTTTTGGGAGATATCCTACCAGCATTATCCTGGAGAAAATATTGCAATAGGATTTATAGATCATTTTGATCATTCAGTGTTTCTGGCTTTTTCTTCTCTCCTAATTATTGCCAAATTTCTACAAACAAAGAGTATTAAAGTACGTGTTTTTTGTTTTATAATATTAATCCTATTCATAACTAGTCTGTTTTTATCGCATGGGAGAGCTGGTCAATATGTTTTTTTAATAATGTTATCCGGTTTTTTATTGGTCAATTTTTTTAAAAAACCAAAATATTTGATTTTCAGTGTTACATTAATAACAGTATCTTTAATAGTAATAAATTTTACATCCTCGACATTAAAAAATAGATTTAATCAAGGTCTAAAAGAATCTGAAGAGTTTTTCAATCTATTAGAATACTCCTCGGAAAACACTGCGGATGTCACTGTAACGGATACTGCTATTGGTGATAGATTAACATATTTAATTAATTACATGGAAATTGTTCAAAGTAATTTATGGTTTGGATGTGGCACCGGTAATTCGCTAAATGAATATCGCTTACTGAAAAATAAAATTTTTCCTAATGTGCCCGCTAGACCGCCGCACAATAACTATCTATTTATTTTATGTGAAATTGGTCTAATTGGATTACTATTCTGGCTTAATATATTTATCCAATTATTTATTGACATCTATAAAAACAATAAATCTTCGCGATTCAAAATTATCAAATTTATATTTCCAATAATGTTTTTACTTATTTGTTTCACTGATGAATACTTAGTTAGGCATAATCCTACTTTATTTTTTTGTTTTTTTACATCTTTATTTTGCCTACAACCAGGTATTTCTGTAGCTGATTTTAAATTTGGAAATTTATTTAAATAATTATATATATATTCTCTTTATCCGGCTTGACAAAGTAGATGTTATTTCATATGGGATAGTGTTTAATTCATTGGCTAAATCCCAAATAGGCCTTTTTTCTCCAAAATACACAACATCGTCTCCTACCGAAATATTATCTATTTCAGATAAATCGACCATGCAACTATCCATTGATATATTTCCCACAGTAGGAACTAATTGTTTTTGAAAATAAAATTTTAAAACTCCATTGCCCCAAGCTCTTTGTAATCCATCAGCATAGCCAAATGGGACTACTCCTATTTTTAGTTTACTTTGTGCAATAAAATTTCTTCCATACCCAACAGAATCTCCTTTTTCTATTTCCCTAATTTGTAAAATGGGGCATTTTAATTCTGCTATCGGTTTTAATGATTTATCTTCAGCACCACCATATATTAATAATCCTGTTCTAATATAATTTAATCCATTACTTTGAAAGTTTCTTAAAAAAGCTGATGTATTTGAAACATGAGCTTTGATCGGCTGATCAAATTTTTTTTGAAATAATTGTTGAACCTTTATTAGCTCATGTATTTGATTTTTAGTGAATATATCATCATGTTTATTTTCTGCTGAAGCTAAATGTGTATACACCGATCCAATTATAATATTTTTTTGAGTAGCTAGTTGTTCCATGAAAAATGGTATGTCAGATAAGTTAAAACCCCACCTATTCATTCCTGTGTTAATTTTAATATGTACGCGAACATCGCGGTGAATATGTTTTTTAGAATTTTCCAGATACTCAATGAGTTTAGAAAAAATATCATTATTATATATAGCAGGTTCTAAATTATTTTCTATAATAGCCGAAATATTATTAAGTCCGGGATTCATTACCATAATAGGGGCCGTTATGTCATGATTACGTAACCTAATCCCTTCTTCAAAATCTGCTACACCGAAATAATCAATATTTAAAGATTGAAGTGTGTGTGCAATATGGATATCTCCATGCCCATAAGCATTGGCCTTTATCATTGCTATTATTTTTAAATCTGGAGCATTTTTTTGAACATGACTTATATTATACTTTAAGTGAGAATAATTAACATATAATCTTGTTCCGTATAAATCTTGTTGCATTTTTATTATTATAAAATATTATTAAAACATTCACCACAAAGTGCTTCATAAAAATTTTCTGCACCAATTAATAATTGATCCTTTGACGTAGTGTTTTTTCTGTGAGAATATGTGGCGGGTTTGCCACAATTATTACATGTTGCCTTTAATCTAATGACAGTGTCTGCCATTGAAATCATTTTTTCCATAGATGTAAACGGTTTATGTAAGTAGTCCTTCTCTAAGCCCGCTATTATAATTTTAATATTTTTGTCTTGCAGGTAATATAAATCATCTATAATTGATGGTGGGAAAAATTGAGCCTCATCAATACCAACAACTTGAATATTAGATAATAATTTAAAAACATCTGATACTTTATTTACTCTTATAGCTTTTTCTTCTACCCCATCATGGGTGCAAACAATGTTGTGACTATCTCTATTGTCTATTACTGGTTTTACTAATAAATAATTATGATTTGTTACTCTTAATCGATTAATCAATTCAGTTGTTTTTCCAGCAAACATACATCCAGTAATAACTTGAATCTCTTTCATGGGAAAGTTATAAATTATATTACCTAAATTAGTGATTTCAAAATTACTATGGAAAAAGTTCTTTATATAATTCCCACACCAATTGGAAATCTAGAGGATATGACACTTCGTTCAATAAGATTATTGAAAGAAAGTGATATTGTATTAGCCGAAGACACACGAGTTACACGAAAACTATTTAATCATTATGATGTAAAAACAAAAATGATTAGTTATCATGTATTTAATGAACATCAAAAAATACAGAAAATTATATCAATAATAAATGAAGGGCTAAAAGTATCATTAGTCTCTGATGCAGGCACCCCTAGCATATCAGATCCAGGGTTCCTATTAATTCGAGAGTGTATAAAACATAATATTAACGTAATTTGTTTACCTGGTCCAACAGCATGTATCTCTGCATTAGTTCAGTCAGGATTACCATCAGATAAATTTAATTTTGAAGGCTTTATACCAGTCAAAAAAGGAAGAAAAAAAGTGTTATCTGATATTGCTACACGAAAAAGTACCACAATTATATATGAATCCCCTCATCGAATTTTAAAAACACTGAAAGAATTAAATGAAATTATAAATAATCGAAATATTGTTGTTTTAAAAGAATTAACAAAAATTCATGAATCTGTTTTTCGAGGGACTATTTCTGATGTCATAAATGCTATTTCCAAATCTAAAATTAAAGGCGAATTTGTAATTATATTAGATGGGAACAAATAAAAAAATTATTATTGCCGGCCCATGTGCTATAGAAACAAAAGCTGGATTATTCTCAGTGGTAAAAGAAATACACGATAAAGTTGATGTAATCCGAGGTGGAGTTTGGAAAGCTAGAACTTCACCAAATGATTATGCTGGTAAGGGGGAGGAGGCATTAAAATGGATTAATCAAATTCAGAAAAAATATAATATACTATTTGCAATTGAGGTTGGCACAAAAGATCATGTTGCGTTAGCATTAAAATATAATGTGAGAATTTTTTGGATTGGAGCCAGAACAACTAGCAATCCATTTGCTGTCCAAGAAATCGCAGAAACCCTATATAATACTGATACTGAAATTTGGATTAAAAATCCCATTTTTTCAAATTTAGATCTTTGGTTTGGGGCAGTTGAAAGAGTTCGTCTAAATAAAATCAGAAAAATAAAAGCAATTCATAGAGGTTTCTATTGTGAAAGTGAGAAGACATATAGAAATAATCCAAGGTGGGATTTATTGGATAAATTTAAATTACAATATCCCAATATTCCGGTAATATGTGATCCTAGTCATATCACTGGAGATAAGAAATTGATTTTTAATATTTCAAAAAAAGCAATTCAAAAAAATATAAATGGATTAATGATTGAGGTTCATCACAATCCAGAAAATGCATTAAGTGATAAAAAACAACAGATTTCGCCGAAAGAATTTAATAAATTATTAGAGAAATTGAATTTAAAATAACCTGCCTAATTCTTGTTGGATTTTTTTCTCTAAACCACTCAATCGAGAAAACTGTTTTAGCTTATCTTCTTCACCATTTTCATCTTTTAATGCTGACAATGAATTTTTAACCATTTCCTGAACTCGTTTTAATTTAAATCTTAAAATAGATTCTCGAGCTACTTTATATAATATATCTTTTTCTTCTAAAACAAAAATATCTTTTTCTTGCCAGTTACTTAATAAATGTTTTTCACCAAGAATATAAGCAGCAAATTCCCGAATAATATCATCTGAATGAGTTAAAAAATATCCTTTATTAATAATTTCACCTGATTTTATTTTCTCAACTATATCTTTGAAAATTTTATCAAACATAGAAAATGAAAACCCAATATTATCGTTTTCCAATTCTTGAACAATAAAAGCACCAACACTAATTGATTGTTGATTATCTTTAATGTCTTCACTTGTTCCATAATTTATTAGCAATCTCATTAATTGAAATTCCTCCAAATTCTCTTTTTTAATTTTAAAAAAATCAAAAAGCTCTTTCTTCTGCTTAACAGTATTTCTAGGTTTCTGAGTTTTATTTTTTTTTGATTTTATTTTATTCAGCTCAAGCAATAAATCTTCCTCTTTTATCTTTAATATTTGTGATGCTCGTCGCACATAAAAAGTTTGTGATATTTGATGTTCTATTAATAAAAGGGATTCTAAAATACTATGTGTGATTTTGATTAAATCCGATGTTTCATCTTCTTCTATGAGACTATATTTAAACTCTATAAAATCAACTGGTTTTTCTGTAATATATTCGAGAATATCATTGGCTTTGTTTTTGGCAACAAATGATGCAGGATCTTCCGAGTCGGGAAGCTGTAATACTTGTGGCATCATGTTTTGTTCTAAGATGGAATCTATTGCCTTTAAGGTTGCATTAATCCCAGCATTATCTGAATCAAAAAGTATAATTATATTATTTGTAAATCTGTTAATTAATCTAATTTGATCTTTTGTAAATGCTGTACCACAATTCGAAACCACATTTTTTATGCCTATTTGATGTAATGCCATCACATCAGTATATCCCTCTACAACATAACAAGAATCAAGTTTTTTAATATGTTTTTTTGCCAAAAAAAGTCCATATAGAATTTTACTTTTTTGATATAAATCTGAACTATCTGAGTTTAAATACTTAACACCTTTAACATTGCTGTTTAAAATTCGACCTCCAAATCCTACTACTTGACCAGTGATATTGTGAATAGGGAAAATTAAGCGACCACTGAATCTATTTTTTTGATTTTCATTTATTATCCTAGATTCTTTTAAATAATCTAAATTATATCCAGCTGTTTTTATTTCTTTAATTAAACTCTTATCATTCTCTGCACAATATCCTATTTCAAACGTTTTCATTGTCGATTCCGAAAAACCTCGTGTTTTTAAATATTTGAATCCTGTTTTATCTGAATCTGTTAAATTTTTACAAAAAAAAGTTTTTGTGAATTTTAACACAATAAGTATCGATTCTCTTTTATTTTTTTCTTTTTGAGCACGTTCATCAAGTTCAATATATTCAACATCTATATTATATTTTTTAGCTAAAAATAATAATGATTCGGGATACGTATATTGTTCATGCTCCATTAAAAAAGAAATCACATTGCCACCCTTTCCAGAACTAAAATCTTTCCATATTTCTTTACTTGGAGAAACCACAAAAGAAGGGGTTTTTTCGTCATTAAATGGACTTAAACCCTTATAGTTCGCGCCAGTTTTTTTTAAAACCACAAATTCTGAAATAACATCTTCAATAATTGCTATATCAAAAATTTCATCTATTGTTTTTTGAGAAATTCTCATTACATCATCTATCTCTATGAATTAAAAAATCTAACAACAAAACTAGAGCTTCTTTATATTTACAAATTCTAAAATTATCTAAATCCTTCATTAAATCTGTATAATACTTCTGAATTAATAATTCAGCCTCTTTTATCCCATCGTACTGAATTACTAATTTTTGAACTAGCTCTAATTCATCTAATGTATTTATTTTTTTTCTTAAAATTTTATACACCATGTTTTTTTCTAGTAATGTCATTTTTTTTAACGCATACAATAAGGGAAGATTTATCTTACCTTCTTTTATGTCATTCCCTGATTTTTTACCTGTAATACTATAAGGATTATTATAATCAAGAACATCATCTTTTATTTGAAACAGAATCCCTAATTTAAGACCTATAGATTCTAATTTTTGAATCAAATTTTTATCAGAATTCACTGAAATAGCACCAATCTTAAAAGCAGCTGAGAATAAGGCACCTGTTTTTAATTTAATTATTTCAAAATAATCTTTTTCTATTAAATTTAATTTTTTGGTTTTTTCTATTTGTATTAATTCTCCTTCAACCATTTTTTCAACAGCATATGATGTCACATTTAATATTTGATAATCTTCATGTAAAATCGCTAAACGCAATCCCTTTGCTAAAAAATAATCGCCTGATAAAACTGAAATTTTATTTTTCCAAATAGCATTAATAGATAATTGAGATCGTCTAAGGTGTGCATCATCAACAATATCATCATGAATCAACGTTGCAGTGTGTAATAACTCAATTAAAATCGCACCCCTATATGTTTTGTCTGTTATATTATTTACTAAACCTGCTGAAATAATTGTACAAATAGGGCGAATCTTTTTGCCTGGATTTTGACCTAGATAATTTGTTACCTTATGAAGCAGCTTTGCTTTGGTAGACAAAGAATTTTTGAATTTTTTATCAAAAACACCTATTTCTTTTTCTATTGTTTTTAAAAAACCTATCATTATTCGTTTTGTGTTGCAAGTTGTCCACAAGCAGCAGCAATATCTTCGCCACGACTCCTTCTCAGTTTAACTAATATATTATGTTGTTCTAAAAATCTTATAAAAAGACTGGTTGCTTCTTTTGTTGATTTTTCATACATCGAATCCTCTATCTTATTGTATTCTATTAAATTTACTTTACTTGGTATTTTTTTACAAAAATTAATTAATTCTTTAGCATCATCAATAGAATCATTAATGCCACTTAATAAAACATATTCATATGTTGGTTTTATTTTTGTTTTTTCATAAAAGTATGCTAATGATTCTGCCAAATTGGTTAGGTTATTTGTTTTATTAATCTCCATAATTTTACTTCTTTTAATATCATTTGCAGAATGCAATGATATGGCTAAATTAAAATTTGGATTTATATCTGCTATTTTTTTTATAATCTTTGTGACACCCACTGTTGAAACCGTAATTCTTTTACCCGACATGCCCATCCCATTGGTGGAAGTTATATGTTTGATACTTTTTAATACGTTTTTCATATTTAATAGAGGCTCCCCCATCCCCATATACACAATATTGCTAATAGCTTTGTTAAAATGTTTTAAAGCATATTGATTCATTAAAAAAACTTGATCATAAATTTCTCCAGAACTTAAATTTTTATATAATTTTAATTTACCAGTGGCACAAAATGTACAAGACAAACTACACCCTACTTGAGAAGATATACATGCCGTTAACCTGTTCAACTGCGGAATAATAACACCTTCAACAAATCTATTTTCATCAACAAAAAATAAAAATTTAATAGTACCATCAACACTAATTTGGTTTTTGCTAATTTTCAAGCTATTAATAATAAAATGTTGATTTAGTAAATTTCTGTCCTGAATCGAAAGATTAGTCATATCATTAAAATTAATTAGTCGATGTTTCCACAACCACTCTTGAACTTGAGTTGCTCTAAACTTAGGCGCATTATGCTGAGTGAAAAAATCCTCTAATGATTCTATACTGATTTCCCTAATATCTGTTTTAGAAACAGTCATTTGATATCTTTTAAAGATTCATATATAGTTTTTGCAAGAATATAATCTAATTTTGTAGTAATTTTAATATTGAATTCTCGTCCTTTCACAAGATTAATAGGAGTGTTATTTTTGAGGCAATCATATACCGCAGAGTCATCAAATATATTTTTTATTGTAGAAGAAATAATATATTTATAACTATTATAGATATCACAGAAGGTATAAACTTGTGGGGTTTGTGTTATAATATAATCTTCTCTGTTTTTAGCAATACTATGTGAACTACTCAAATCTACTTTTCTTAAAGCACTTTTAAAATGCATAACTGGGACTGCATTACCTGATTTTTTGGCTGCTGCAATTAATTCTAAAATAAAATTAGAAGTAATAAACGGCCTTGCTGCATCATGAATACTTACTAAATGTTTCTTACTGGATTCACCTAAAGAATTATAAATCTTATTTAATCCCAAGTAAACGGATTCTTGTCTAGTAGAACCACCAATATACGTTTCATGATTAATGTCAAATTCATGATCTCGACAAAGTCTGGACCATTTTTCAACATATTCTTCAGCTAAAGCAACATAAATCTTTGATTTTGGATGAGCTATAAAAAATGCTTTCATACTATGCATAATAATTGGCAAAGAATGAAGTTCTAAAAATTGTTTTGGAGTTGTACTTTTTAGTCTTAATCCTTGTCCTGCTGCTAATATTAAAACATGATGAGCCATTTCAATAAGTTGTTAAAGTATCAGCATACAATCACCATAGGTTAAAAAATTATACTTTTCTTTTACGGCTTCTTTGTAAGCCTTCTTAATTAACTCATGACCAGCAAATGCTGAAACAAGCATTAAAACTGTAGATTTTGGTGCATGAAAATTGGTTAAAAGACTGTTTGCAATTTGAAATTGATAAGGGGGGAAAATAAACTTATTTGTCCAGCCCTCAAAAGATTTTAAAGTTTTATAAGAAGAAACGGGTGTTTCAATTGCTCTAATTGTAGTTGTACCTACCGCACAAATACGTTTTTTGGATTTAATCGCATTATTAACAACATTTACCACTTCATCATTAACAGTGATTTCTTCTGAATCCATTTTGTGTTTTGACAAATCTTCTACCTCAACAGGCCTAAATGTTCCAAGTCCAATATGTAATGTGATTTCTGGCAAGTGAACCCCTAAAATCTCTAACCTCTTTAATATAATTTTACTAAAATGGAGACCGGCTGTTGGGGCTGCAACAGCACCTTTATGTTTAGCAAATACTGTTTGATATTTTTCTTCATCTTCAGCTGTTGGTGATCGCTTTATATATTTTGGTAATGGTGTTTGACCTAGTTTTTCGATTTTTTCCTTAAACTCATCATATGGCGCGTCATGTAAAAATCGCAATGTCCGCCCCCTAGATGTTGTGTTGTCAATTACTTCGGCAATTAAATCATCGTTTTCTCCAAAATATAATTTATTACCTATTCTAATTTTTCTTGCAGGATCTACAAGCACATCCCACAATCGACTTTCTTTACTAAGCTCACGCATCAAAAATACTTCTATTTTAGCGCCAGTTTTTTCTTTATTGCCATATAATCTGGCAGGTATCACTTTAGTATTATTCAAAATCATTACATCATCTTCTGTGAAATAATCTAAAATATCTTTGAATTTTTTATGCTCTATCTGACCTGAATCCCTGTGTACAACCATCATTTTTGATTCATCTCTATTCAAAATTGGTTCTGTAGCTAATAATTCTGGTGGTAAATCAAAATCAAAATGTGACAACTTAAGCTTCATCATAGATTATAATTTCTACTAAATAATGAGACCAAATATACAAAAATATCGAATTCAAATTTGGATTAATTGGTTGTCTTTATAAAGAATCTAAAATATCATTTATACTTTGAGCATTTTCCACATTATATTGCCCCACACTTACTCTTCTTAATTCATGCAAATATGCCCCACAATTTAATTTTTGACCAATGTCATGCGCCAAAGATCTAATATATGTGCCTTTGCTACATTTCACTGTAAACTTGACTAATGGCAAGTTAATTGATTCTAATTTTATATCTAGAATTGTAATACTTCTCTTCTTTAATGCTATATTTTTTTCTCCTCTGCGAGCTTTTTTATACAATCTTTCTCCTTTAACTTTTATGGCTGAAAAAATGGGAGGCATTTGCTGCATGGGACCATGAAATGTCAATAAAACATTCTCTATTTCTCCGTAAGATAGATTCGCATAAGTTTTATGCTCTTTTTCTGAAGTCTCACCATCAAAGCTGTCAGTTATGCAACCTAGCTTCATGGTTGCCACATATTCCTTCTCAAGGAGCTCAAGATTTTTAATATTTTTAGTTTTTTTTCCAATACAAACAACCAACAATCCTGTTGCTAAAGGATCCAAAGTGCCAGCATGACCAACTTTAATTTTCTGGAGGTTATATTTTTTTTTTACTAGCCCCCGAATTTTTTTTACCACATCAAAAGATGTCCAATCTTTAGGCTTGTCAATTAATAAAATTTTAGATATCTGATCCAGATCGTGTGTACACATGTCATAGCCTATTTAAAAAAACACAAAATATAAAACTATATACCCAATCATAATACAATAAAATCCAAAATACTTTAAGTTATTTTTTTCCACAATAGATATCATATATTTACAGGCAAATAAACCTGATAAAAAAGCTGATAAAAAAGCAATAATTAAAGATTTTATGTCATCAATACTTAATTTAATATTAGAATAAAAAAGTGTTATTAATTCTATGAATGTTATACCCAATATTGGCAACAATGCCATTAAAAAAGAAAATTCTGCTGCGTCTTTACTTTTGGCCTTTAAGAATAATGCCATAGAAATGGTAGTGCCTGATCTTGATATCCCTGGAAGTATTGCAAAAGCTTGCGCTAAACCCATGAAGAAGGCGATCAAATAAGTAATTTTTTTTTTACCTATAGGAATAAAACTAGTTGCTATTAAAAAAATGGCTGTTAATAATAACATTATTGTTACAAAATAATAGTTGTTGAACATAACCGCAATATTATCCCTAAATAAAAAGCCTATAATTATAATTGGAAAACTTGAAATAATAATTTTCAAAACAAATGAAAGGTCATTTTTATTTTGATGAATAACTACACCATAAAACAATTCTTTAAGTCTTCGTCGATATATAATGATTGTGCTTAAAGTTGTTGCAAAATGTACCGTCACAGATAATAAAAGAGGATTGTCTTCAGCAAGATCTAATAAAGATGAAAATAATACAATATGTCCACTGCTGCTAATCGGAAAAAATTCAGCTAATCCCTGAATAATACCTAAAATAAAGTATTTAATTTCTTCAATCATTATAAAATATAGAAAATATCATACCAATATATCCAATTACAATAATAATTGGAGCAAGCTTAATTCTTCTTGGAGAAAAAATCTCTGGATTAAATGCTGTTGAAGTTTCACCCTCTCCACCCATCATCATCAAAAACCCTACAGCAATTAATACTAAACTACATAATAATATTATATAATTTTTTTTTTCAAATAAAAAGGGAGATGGGTTATCATATCCCGTTTTATTATGTTTTGAATTCGTGTTTTTTGTTTTTAAAAAGTTCATCATAAATTAATTATATAATTCTTCCGTTTTTAAATTTAAATACTTTCTCACACATATCCATGTACTAAAAACTGAAATACTTATGTTTATGATGGATATCGAAAATATTAACCAGATAAATTGAGTGTGAGAAATTAAATGTGCCATTTCTGGATATTTACTAATCGCGAATAATAACAACGCGATTAACAGTATATTGCCCACAAAAGACGCTATAATAGAGCTAATTAAATTGGATATTAAAAATGGTTTTTGAATGAATTGTTTTTTAGCACCTACTAATTGCATCGTTTTAAGAAGAAATCTTTTCGAATAAATCGTCAATCGGATATTGCTGTTGATTAAAATAAAGGCAACAATAAAAAATATAATAGCGATTAATAATAAAATAAATCCGATTTTTTTAAAATCATTTTCTAATAAAATAATTAAATTCTCATCATAAATAACATCATTAATTTCTTCATATAATAAAAATGTTTCTTTTTGTTCTTCAGGATTAAAATTGGTAACATGAGAAGCAATGAAATTAACCTCAATAATATCTGATAATGGATTTTCGCCTATAACGCCTATAAAATCTTCACCTATATTATTTTTGAGTTGATTTGCAGCTTCTTCTTTAGAAACATATGTTACAGATTTAATTATTGATATTAAAGAAAGTGATTTTATTAATTGCTGTATTTCTAACTCTTGTATGTCATCATTCAATATTAAGTTAAAACTTATATTTTCTTTTAAATTTTTCTCTAAAGAATTATAATTTATAGCGATCAAACCCAGCACACCCATTATTAAAACAGATAATGTTGTCGCTAAAAAAATATAAATCTTGGAATTTAATACCCGGCTTTTAAAAAAAATTTCTGTTTGTAAACTCATCCAATATATGTAGTTTATTAAGTCAATGTAATAAAATTATTTATATAATATATATATTCGTTTATACATTTAATTATAAAAGATTTACATGCATTATAATTTTAGAGAAATAGAAAAAAAATGGGCAAGTAATTGGAAAACTGAAAAAACTTATAAAATAATAGAAGATGATTCTAAAAAAAAATTTTATGTTTTAGATATGTTTCCATATCCATCAGGATCAGGTCTACATGTTGGCCATCCATTAGGATATATTGCATCTGATATATATGCACGATATAAACGTTTAAACGGTTTTAATGTACTACACCCTATGGGATATGATTCATTTGGGCTTCCTGCAGAACAATATGCAATTCAAACTGGCCAACATCCAGAAATTACCACTGAAAATAATATCATCCGATATAGAGAACAGTTAGATAAAATTGGATTTTCATTTGATTGGAATAGAGAAATTCGAACTTCTGACCCTTCATATTATAAATGGACTCAATGGATTTTTAAGCAATTATTTAATTCATACTATTGTAA
>Ga0163179_10001632_pt1 | contig 15732 bp, 12 predicted proteins | sample AtlANTMetagenome_FD_109643 | JGI IMG/M metagenome (GOLD analysis project Ga0163179, IMG submission 109643) | Marine eukaryotic phytoplankton communities from the Atlantic Ocean - Atlantic ANT 2 Metagenome | ecosystem: Environmental > Aquatic > Marine > Oceanic | place: North Atlantic Ocean... | reverse complement strand
GCATATTATAATTCTCCTCATCTATACAACGAACAGTTAGTAAATCAGCTTAAAGACCATGCTGCACATTATAGTATTCCCTTTGAACAAGAGCAAGTAAGACAACCTAAAGAATCAGAATTTAACTTACTAAGAGGTGTTAGACAGTTAGGTGAAGGTTTCTTTTCTGGTTTTACAACATTTAATGTAGGTGAGGCTACTAACAACCCTTATGAACGTATAATGCGTTCTATAGGTCAAGTTGGTGGTTTTGTCGGTTATGTTCCTAGTGCTCCTTTTAAAATATTACAATCCGCTAACTTAGTTAAAGCTGCTCAAGCTTTACGTGGTAATTCTGTACCATTAATGATTTCTAAAAAAGCTACTGAAATGGCAGGACCTGTTGCAAGAGAGGTCTTAGAAAAAGCTGCTAAAGGTAGAAGTGGTGCTACTGCAGATGTAGCAAAATTCCTTACAGGTGATAAAGCAAAACACATTGCAGAAGGTGCTTTTAATCTAGGTGTTGCAAATACAGTTGGTTCTTGGCAATTAGGCGTAAATGAAATGCTTAAACAAGGTTTACATGGTGCTGTTACAGGTGGTGCATTTAGAGGTATAGCAGAACTTGTAAATAAAGGAGGTATACCAAAAATTGATCCGCTTACAGGTAAATCAGTACTCAATGCAACACAAAAAGAAGATAGAGTCATACGAGCGGCAGCGTCATCATTATACGATGGCATGCAATCGACATTGCGGGGTGAAACGACTCCAGAACAAATCTACTCGTACTTATTAGGTGCGTACTTCGGTGCTAATGAAACAACTGCTGGACAAATGAAAGTGTTCGGACATATTAAAAATACTGAAAAATTAGCAACAAAAGAGGCAAAAGCTACTAAACGTATTAATCCAGCTACTGGAGAGCCTTATAATTATGATACATCTGTTTATGACCCAGCAAAAGTAGAAGGTTGGGATAAACTTACAGACAGTGAAAAAGATTCAGTATATCAATACATGTTATCAAATCATGGTACCTATGGTAAGCAAGCTATGATGACTGATAGATTAGTACAGGAAACTCAATTAGAGCCTGGTGACCAAATTACAGCAGAACAAGCATACAAAGGTGATATGCAACTTAAAATTGCTAATCAAGATATAGAACAGCAGCAGATTATGGATAAGGCTGCTGAAATAGGTAAACGTATTGACTTTGAAGACAACATTAATGAAGAATCAGTTAAAGAAAGAACTGACGAAAAAGGTAAACTATTTTTAGTAAATAGAGATGTCGAAAAGTCTGGAGAAACTGCAGAAGAGTCTGGTTTAGATAAACGTGCGTTTCCTCTTTATATAGATGGTATGACTGATGCTGAACTAACAAAGAACAAAGGGATCATTAAAGGTGCTTTTGACCATTTAAGTAAAGCTGATGAATCTGGTGTTAAAATAATTGCTGACAAAGAGTTTGGAAAAGAATTAGAAGAAAATGCACCTGAAACATATAAATATTTAACAGAGCAAATTCTAAAACTTGAAGCCCCTTATGAAAAAGCAGCAAGCTTATTAGAACAACAAGACTTAATTAACCTTACATATACTGATGACAAGGTAGCTAAAGACGATAGTGATATTGGTATGTTATCAGAAGTAGAAATAGAAAGAAAGACTGTAAAGTTTGTTAACACTTATTTAAAAGACACTTATAAAGACTTAACAGATGAAGGTCAAAGAGCATTAAAAATAACTGCTGTTAGAGATGAGTTAGGTACAGTGTTAAGAAAACATTTAAAACGTGCTGAAAATAAAGAAAACGTTACTGTAGAGTCTGATAAGTTTATTAAAGATGTAGAAAAAGCATTTAAAGTAAAGAGTTTTACTAATGAAGCTAGGCAAGAACTTAGACAGTTATTAATGAGGCAAAATCAAACTAAACCTTTATATGAATTACAAATGGTATTTAAAGGCAATGATGGTAGAGCTGAAAGAAACTCATCTGGTAGTTATGAACCAGTTATCGTTGGTAGAGAAGGTATGGATAAAGAAGGTAATAAAGTTATATCCAGACTTAACCAGGCTAATGAAGATGTATTGAAATACGATTCAATTAAAGCTATTGATATAGCAGCTGAAAATATAGGTATCACTGATAATGTAAGAATGGAAATGTCCAACATTATTATGAAACAGAGAAGCAAGTCTACTGGTAAAGACCATGCTAGAATGATTCCAATGAGTGATATTAATAAAAAAAGAAATTACTGGGGGGATGCAGCTTGGGACCAGGATTTAGCAGATTTAAATGCTATAAGGGTACAATCTGAAGCAATGAATGCCGCGTTATTAGACGGCTACTATTATCATGGTAGTAAGGGTGATTCAGGCAGAATGATATTCTTAAAATGGCATCCTGAGTCTCAAGCCAAGAATTATAATCATAAGGAACTAAGAACAGACTACTTTGAAGGTATAGTAGCTCGTGGTTTAAAAGACCCAGTTACTGATAAAGAGTATACTGTTAAAGAGTTAGAAGCGCATTATACTGAGATGCGTAAGCAATTTGTTGCTGATCATGAAGCCTCTGGAAGGTTTTCGGATACAGGTTCTATTAAAAATTCTGGTAATTATTTTGATAAATCTTTTGCTTCTAATATGTTATGGGAAAAAGAATTATATGGATTAAGTGATGCTACGATAGGGAGGAAGTTGCCTAAGCCTAAACAGAGTCACTTTATGAACTTTTTCGATGGTATGGTTCGTCAAGGTGAGAAGTATAATATGAGGCCAAACCTTAAAGGTAAAACCACCATGGAAACAATTAGAAGTGGTGATAGAACAGCAACTACCAGATATGGTAAACAAGCTTTAGAATTGTTAAAGCTTGAGGTTGGTGATATAGTTGAGATGAAAAGTGGTAAAGATAAGCTGTTAGTTGAGATTACTAAAGAGGCTGTCGATGCTACTAAAGTTGGAGCAAAGAAATGGTCTGAACTTGAGGGTTGGGATGAATCAGGTTACCAAAGGGTTTTAGAAAGAGGTAAAAGACAACCTGCTATACAAGTAGAATATAAATTAGCCACAGAAGGTGAAAGTTTTGCTAAATGGGTAGGTAGGAACTCAAGTATAAAAGATGCTAAAGGTTTTAACAAAAGAAACCAAATATGGATGACAGATGGCTATGAAATGGATAGCAAATTTTTTATTAAAGACTTATCTAAACGACTTAAAAAGGTTCAAGGCTTTAGAAAAATAACTGACAAAATGAAACTTAGATTTAGGTTAATTAGAGATTCTGAATTAGAAAACCTAACTAATATGGATGAAGCGTTTAAATTTACTGAAGCTACTGATGGAATGATACTAGTTGAAGAAAACGTATTAGATGCTATGAATGAATCGTTTGGCCTACCATCATCTGGACAAAATAAAGCTTTTATTGTAGATAAAGACCCAACTTATGGTGCTTTTTTGGGTAAAATGATGTTTCATAAAGCAAGTCCTGCAGCATCTAAACACATGCGTGAAGCTGGTATAGAGATGTATGCTTATGATAGTGCAGCTAAAGAAAAAGGCTCTAGAGACTTTGGTAAACTTACAGTGACTGAAGACTTAGCAGGATTGCCTTTTGTTCAATATACATCTGGAAAAGATAATGCACCTTATTATGAAATGAATTTAAGTGCTATAAAAGGTAGTTTATCTGAAAAACAAACTAATCATATGATGGAACCACAGTTATTACCTAAGCAGATGATGGCAAACTTAGTTTCACATGCAAGAGTCCCTCTTAAGCGAGGTATAATAGAGCAGTTCTTTGATGAAACAATAGGTCAGCATCATTTAGGTGACCCAGAAATGAATAAGCAATTTGATGAAGCTATAAAAAAAGATTCAGGAGAATTGACAGAAGCAGAGCAAAATGCCTTTTTAAACAATATTGATAAGATTGGTCTAAGTAACCTTATAGATGCAATAAAAACTCCTAAACATTCAGACTTTGTAGCAAAACTATATAAAAAAGTACTCAATAAAAATATGGAGACTTTGCATTCAGATTATGCATCTGGAGAAATTGAGTCTGGTGAGTATCAAATTGCTCATGCTGAGGCTAGTTCTATGAATAGAGGTATAGATAGAATGGTTGAGCTGTCTCCTTCATTAGAAGTATTTTTATATAGAGACGTAAGAAACTACTTACAAGAAGCTATGAAATCTTTTGTAGTAACTAGAGTTATTAGACCTAAATGGGACCATAGTGTTTCTGTTAGAATGAGAGGTCTAGATCCATGGCTTGCTGTTGAAAAAGGTTCAGCAGATAACACTGTTGGCAGAGTTAGAGATTTAAATTTAAAGTCTGATGCAAAAGGCAAGAAATACCTTAAAAAGACTTATGGTGTAGATAATGCAGATGAATTATTCTTTTTAGATAATAGGTATATGAAAACTAAATGGAATATTGGAGACTTTTTAACAGGTGGTAAAGAAAATAGAGAAATGACTTTACTTGAAATATGGCAGGAATATGGTCCATTTGGTAAAAATCCTAAGCCAGAAATGCAGGACTTCTTTAAAACTATATCATTACGTGTACCTATGGATAGTATATCGGGTGCTCATCAATTAACTTTTGCTGGATTTACAGGTGTTGATGGCCATGGAGCTGTGTTTCATCCTAGAACTATGAAAGCATTAGGCGGAGCAGACTTAGATGGAGATAAGGCTTTTGTTTTCTTTGGTATGAAACCTGAGTTCAGAGATTTATATCATTCTAATAAATATGAATTTTCACCAACTGGTGATGAAACTGGTATAAGTGCTGATAATAAAACTAATCCTATATCTGCAAAAGGTATAAAATTGCTTAAAGAAACATTAGCTGGGAAGGATGACCCATATAGTATATCTATAATGGAAAGATTGTCAGATAAAAACTTTAAGACTTTAACATTACAAGATTTATTAACAACTACTACGGCAGGTGATGCAAACCAAAGGACTTTAGGTGCAAGCCCAGTAGGGAAATATACTGCTAGTTCTAGATTAAATATTGGTGCCAAAGCAGTTGGTGGTCGTTCTCATTTAGGTCCAGCAGTATCATCTAAACAAATACTTAATGGAATGTATGATGCTTTGATACATACGCCTGAACAGATGGAAAAGCTTACTTATAGAGATAACGATGGTAATGATGTTGATATAACTATTAAGCCTAGAAAAGATTTAGACTATGCTAGAGAGTTGCAAAGAGCACAAATAGCGTTTGGTTCTGATCCTCTAGACGAGCTAGGACTTGTAGGTATAGATAATTTCTTTAACTTATCTTGGAATAGTATGTTTAAAGTTGATTTCGGTGATGCTACTCCAGACCAAATTGCATCTTTTGAGCCTTCAAAGGTTAAGCAAGGCTTATTTAAAATATTTAAAGACTTTAATAGTGCTTATTTTAGTAAAAATTATACTTTAGGTAGAAGGTGGCGAGCTGCTGAAATACAAGAAATGGCAAATGCTATAGATAAACTTGAGCCAGGTCAATTAAATACTATGCTTCCACAAATGGTCAAGATACTACAACCATTAGATTACACTGATGATATTATTAGTAGAATTGATATAAAAAAATTAGAAGACAATTATAAAGAGTATCATGACAATGTTATTCCAGTTTTAAATAAGTTAAATCAGTATAATGATGATAACGGAAAAATGGTACAAGGTGGATTACTTGGAAGAGGCTCTACAATACTTGACAGAGCTGGTGTTTTACAAACAAATGCAGGGTTTACTTCTGTAATATCTAAAATTACAAATTCAGTTATAAAGCATAAGTTGTATTCGGCTACTGAAAGAAATAGACTAATTGATTCTTATGTAAAAGATGAGAAGGATGGTATTGAATACTTAGAAATCGAAAGAGTTTTTGATTCTTTACCTGGCAGCGTTAAAGGACGTTTTAATCAAAACATTGGTGGTGTCAAGTTTGCTCAAAGACTTAACCCTAGAAGATATAAAAATGACATTATGCAAGAGAAGGTGGATAATTTTGATATTGTTGGGAACAAACTGGCAGACTTTTACACAAATATATACGAAAATGAAACTTTCAAAGGTATACCTCAACAACATGCTGCAATTAAGATACAGCCTGCTATTGATAAAATAAAATCTTTATATGTAGGAGAGAAGGTTAAGGTTAATGCTACTGATAAAGAAGGTGAAAAGTTTACTTATAAAGCAACTCTTGATGATATTGTACTAACTCAGTCTGGCGATGCAGCAAATACTGCGTTTAACATCATAAGGTTTAACCTTAAAACTCGTAAAGGTAAAGAAGTACAAGTTAATGCAGAAGACATAATGCCTGAAACTCCTGTAACTAAAAAATCTATTGCAGAAAACATGCGTAGAGTCAATCAGATGAAGTATAACAATTTAATGGCTGAGAGAAAAGCATTTAGAAGACAAGTACTAGATCAGATATACCGAGATGGGACAGAGTTTATGCAGTTTGATGCAATGGACAGAGCGTCTGGTGTTAGCTTAATATATGCTTTACAACGAGCAAAAGATAATAATGTTCCTGATGCTTTAATACATGCTATGGGCCGTCAAGTTCAGCATATTAAAGAAGTAGAAAGAAAAGGTAGGAATAGAGAAGCTTTATCTGAAGTTCAACAAAAAGATGATTACGATAATTTAACTGATGCAGAAAAGAAAGCTACTTTAAATATTCTTACTATGGATGACGATATGAAGGGATTCTCTAGACAAGAAAAACTAAATGACAGGATTAAACAGTATAAGTTTTTTAATGCATTTAAAAAGAAGCTAGACCCTAATCGAGATACAGATTATCCAGGCATGCTAAATGCTACTGAGTCTTATTTATTTGATACTATGATGATGTCTAGTTATTATAGAGGAAAAGGCTTTCAAAAATTAGATGCTTTTAATGAAGCGTCTCCTGCAGTACAAGATTTGCTTAGGCCATATATTAATGACTTAAAAGAGAACAATTCTGGGACTTTTTTTAGAACATTAGGCTTGGACTCACCTTTTATAAAAAACCAGCCTATACAAGACTTTTTAGCGAGATATAGTGCGCAGTTAAAGAATGCAAGAAATAATAGAAACTTTGAGTTTAAAATTGAAGATATATTTAAAAGACCTGAAAAAGTTGAGGTTGGTATTTCTGAGGTGCCTAAAACTTTATGGGAAGAAGACTATGTTGGTGTTGGCAGATTAAGAGAAAAAGCAGTAGCTGACTTAAATCAAGCAGAAGTAACACTTGTTGATGAACTTGCTGGTCATATAAACCATTACAGGTCTTCATTTAAAGAGGATGGCACAAGTTTAAATAAGATTGTCAGAGGTTTATTAAGTAAAAATGTTGATGCTATGACTACTCAAGATTATAGAACATTAAACAATTTCTTTAGACAATTAAGGTCAGGAAATATGTTTGTAAGCCCAGGTAAAATAACTAAAGATGGTATAGTAAAACTTTCTCAAAGACATTATATGTTGTTTCCTAAAACAGTTGATGAAGAGTTAATGATTAAAGAGTTTACAATCTTTGAACAGAGAGGCATGTTTCAAAACTATAATGGTGAATGGCGTGAAGGTAGAGTTGGTAGGCCTATGCAAATTATTGAGCATATTCAATATGTTAACGGGACTATGCAGGATTTAGCTGTTAAAATGGTCGAAGATGAATCTAACGCTTTTAATCAGAGGTTAAGTGAGATTACTGGTTATGAAACATTACCAGATGGCCTTGGTATGCCGTTTTTTGAAGTTGCTACAGCTTTAAGAGACTTTAAGGCTGCTAAGAATAGAATGTACCAAAGCAATGGTCAAAGACATGCTGCTATGAGAATTAGTATAGACAATCTGCGCGAAGCTTACGAGAAGGCTGGATGGAAAGATATAAAAGATAAGCACAAGTTTAGTGTAACAGTTGGTTCTAAAAAGGGTGATAATAAAGAGCAAAGAGGTGGACAAATTGAAAGAACTAAGTGGGAGATAGTAGAATCTATTGATGATGTTCTAACTCATGGCTCTATTGAAGCAATGCAGTGGATCAAGGGTGACCATATGATGTGGGATGGAAAGCACTGGGTAGAAAAAGCCGACGGAAATCCTTTAGATGCATTATACGAAAGAGATGCAAATGGTGATATTGTTTATCATCATGCTAATAAATCTGTTCCTAAAATAGATTTAAAGAAGTTTAGTGAGACTGTATTTGAGCATATGAAAGAAGGTAAGCCTATGAATTTAAGATTAGGTATTGATAACCTTCGTCTTGTAAATAGAACCCTTAAAATAAACCAGTTATACAAAGAGTCTAGACGTAATGTTTATGATAAAAAGCAAAAAGAAGCTATCTTTAAAATGATTCGTGCGTTTGAGAAAAATCCTATTAAAGAAACAGAAACGCTACACCCTAGTGAATACCACCCTCATATTATTGAAAATAAAACTAAGTCTATAGAGTTTGTAAAAAAACAAGTAGATGAATTGAACGCTGCTTATAAAAATGATGCTATTACTGAAGACCAATTTAAAGCTCAACAAGCAAACTTAGTGACTAGATATAGAACTTTAACAGGTCAATGGTATATAGATGATGTTGTAGATGCTGATATGTTTGATTCTGCATTAAATGCCGTGGCAGAAAGAAGATTATCAGACCCTGTTATAGAACAATTAACAGGAAGTCCTGTTACAGGTAATATGATGGAAAGAAGTGCGCATCTTGCAGGATGGGCTAGAGATATAGGTGCATGGGAGGTATATCGTAAAAATCTTATAGATGCATACTTTAGACAAGTTGCACAGGTGACCTCACAGCACATGTTGCAAAAATTCCATGATTATACAGCTGTAAAATGGAAAGATAGAGATCAAGCTGATGCCTGGTCTGATTATATACAAGATTATATTACACGAAGTTTAGGAAATCCAAGTAGAATACCTAAGTCATGGTTAGAAGGTGATAAAGCTAAATTAATGAATGTCAGAGGTACACCTTATGCCTGGTGGGCTGATAATAGAGTCGCTGCTAAGTTAAGCAATATTAAGAAAAAGCTTGGTATTGGTCAAGATACAAGATTACCTGAAGAATTAAGAGGTGTCGATGAAATGGATATACGGCACTGGAGTAATATGGAAGCTAAATTTCAAATGGCTACTTTACTTGCTCACCCAAAATCTTCTATGGCAAACATATTTGGTGGTACTATGCATACTGTTCAATCTGTTGGTTGGAGAAATTGGAGAAATGCAAGGAATATTAACTGGTTAAAAACCAATTTAGCTGGTAGTGAGGCAATACATTGGAAAACTATGAAAGATGTCGCTAAATGGGCAATTAGCCACGGTGTAGTACCTGATTTTGTAATGCACGAAGCTGGTCTAAGTCCTTTCTTTAAAAAGGGTAAATACAGAGGTTTCTTAGATGAAGTTTCTAAAAAACTGCAAAAAGACCCTACTGTTAAAGATGAAACTTTAATGGATATAGCTAAAAAGCATAAAATAAGCGATTCATTATTTAATAAGGCTGCATGGTTCATGAGAGAACCTGAAAGAATGTTAAGACAGGATGCCTTTGTGGCACATTATTTAGCAGCAAGAGAAAGATATGGTCACGCTAATATGGAACTAGACCACCCTATATTGATTTCTGAAGCTAAAAAAGGTGTTAAAGCAACTCAGTTTTTGTATAGTGCTCCATATAGACCTGCTTTTTCTACAACTTCTTTAGGTAAAGCTATGACACGTTTTCAAACATGGGCTTGGAATAGTGTAAGGTTTAGAAAAGATGTTTATAAGGCAGCTGCTATGTATGACTTTAGACGTGGTACACCTGAATTTGAAAGATTCAAAAGGCAGTTTGTAACAGATCAATTTGTTTTTGCATTAGGTAATGTATTTGCGTATTCCTTATTTGAGTCGGCGATGCCTCAACCTTATTCTTGGTTCCAAGATACGGCTGATTGGTTGTTCGGTGATGAAAAAGAGAGGGATAGAGCTTTCTTTGGGCAGTGGCCAACTGCTGTTGCTCCGCTCCAAATGGTTACTCCACCAGGATTGCGGTTGGTCCCTGCTACTTTTAATGCGGTAGCTAATAATGATTTTAGCAGAATATCTGAATATCAAATGTGGACTATGTTCCCGTTTGGCAGATTAGCTAGAGATGTTAAAGGGATTATTGAAAACCCAATGAGAACAGTAGAAAAGACTACTGGATTACCTTATATGCAATTTGCAGACGAAGCAACTAAACATAGGTTAACAGATGACGAAGACGATAAAGATACCGAAGAATTACTGGACGAGTAGTAGCACGAATTTACCAAAATTCTATTGCGACAATACTTATAAGTATATAACTTCAAAAGTTAACAATAAAAAAAAGAAGTAAAGTGCCTCCTAAGCATTAGATGCAGGTTCGATTCCTGCCGAGGGTACTTTGCTTCAAGAGAAGGAGTAACCTATGTCTTTTGAGCACGTCATCCCATTTAAAGAACAATTCTTAGCAGCTGATCACGGCTGGTCACCTAATACTAAAGGTATATACGAAAAAAGTCTTAATCGTTATGCCCTTGATGGATTTCCAGATACTAACTATAGAGCTATGATTATTAGATGCCTAAATAGGCTCAGTAAATGGTGTCTTACAGAAGGTTTAACAGATAATCATATACCAATGTCAGGTGGTAATAAATTTACCCATAGAACGCGTGTTTTTAATGACGAAGAATTAAAGATTATACTTAACGAACTAAGACCATTACATTTTCAAGAAATGGTTAGATTTATATATTATACTGGTGCAAGACAATGTGAAGTAAGAAGGTTTGATTTTGAAGACTTTGGTCATTATATAAAAGCACGAAGTAAGGGAGAGGACCGTTTAATTAGAACTACAGTGCAAGCGCAACGAGTACTCCTTAGAGCAAAAAAAAATAAATGGAACTATTCAGCCTGTACTGCATCAAGAGCTTTTAGGGATAATATGAAGAAACTTAACATGTCTGGTACTTTGCACGATTTACGTCGAACATTTGGTTTAAGAATGATAAAAAAGATAGGTATATATGAAACATCTAAGCTTTTAGGTCATAAATCAGTTGCTACAACAGAAAAACATTATGCACCTTTATTAGCAATAGATGTTGATGATTTTGTTTTATAAGGGGAGATTTAACTCCCCCTATAAAGTATTGCCTCTTGGCTGAGGTCTACTCTGAGTTCGGCTCATTTAACTGTTTACCATGACCATCAGGCTTGTGTGCCAGATAGATTTCGTAGTCGCCAAATCGTAGTTTAGAATGGTCCATATTAAGATATTTCGTTTCAACGTCAACACCTTGTTTAGGCGCGCCGTTCATATCTTCCAGACATTCTAATATACGACATCCTACTAGAAATCTCCAAGCAATAAGTCCAAGGTTACCGTTATCAGCTTTCATGTTTTGCTCTATGTATTCCTCAGCTTCTTTAAGTGGTTTTTTCTCCATTACTATCGTATCCTTCCACTTTAAATCTATCAGGTTCTGATTTCCATTCATCTTTGAACTTCTTAGACATATGGTGCTCAGCACTAACCTCTAAATCGATACTATTAATATCGTCTTGGTCAGCCATTCCCCATAATAGGGTTAGATAGACTATTATATCAACGATTCGACCTCTTACATCTTCTCGTTGACTTTTATGACCTTTTATGTAAGACTGCACACCATCTATATGTTTCATTAGATATGTCATTAGAACAGTCTCACGATCTGAGTCCATTAGTTTTGCAATTCTTTCAAAATTTGCAAAGCAATTATCCCTATCGTGAGCGTATTCCTTCTGACCTGCAGTTCTTATAGTTCGAACTTCTTTGAATATATCTTCAAGAAGCTCATTGTGTTCTGCTAGTCGCATTTAGGATTCCTCCATGTTAATTCTCTGTAAACGAAATCATATATCCACCAGGCTTTGCCATTGTCTGAAACAGATAACGCTGCCTTTTTAGCCCTTGCGAATACATCTAAACCTCTATATTCTTTTAAATAATAGGCTTTCGGTCCAGAGTCTTTTTTGTTTTCTGAGCGAAGCTTTGCTTCTATACTATTACTCAGGTTTACTAGTGTTGCCATTATTACCTCCCCGTTGGCTAAGAACGTTTAATATTGCTTCTCGTACTCCAATTTCATGACGAAGTTGAATTACCATAGCAATCTCTTCCATTTCCATTATGATGGCGGAAACAGATCGTCCTCCTTATCTGATGACAACTCTTCATCCTTAGCGCTCAATGCGAAGAATAAAGATTTATCGTTACCTTTTTCATTCAACCACCCAGCTAATCCAATTTGTGCCCCTGCAGGTATTGCATGGTCAATTGTGATATTACCTTTAAAATGTGGTTGTCTGTTGTCTTCTGTTGCATCTTTATTAATGTATAAAGTGCTTTTTCCTAACTTAGTGTAAGCCATTGGCTCTCCTTTTTTATTCGTTTATTGTTAGTTATAGTTGAAATCTTAGGGTAAGTTGCTGTACTATTGAGGATAGTGTCGCTAGATATTTGTGCGTAGAGGTAGAGAACAAGTCTTAGGGCTGTAAAGCCTAGAACATAGTGAGAATCCTCAATAGTTTCTTCTACGTACTGGGTGTCTACAGCCCTTTTTTTATGTAGAGATGATTTTAGATATGGGTGGGGTTTGTGCACTACAGGACTTAGCGACACTAATCTCCCAAAGTGCCTCGCTCCACCCATTACCTCTAATGTTTTGCAAGCAAATATAATAATAATGAGATTAATTATCAATAAATCCACTTGCATTTTTGAATCTACTTTCGTTAAACATTGGGTTATCTTTTTTTAGATGTTCCATTAATGACTTCATTATTATCTTTGTTGATTTTTCGAATAACACTTTGTGACTTTTCATCACTGCTGCTATTAACTCGTAATCTTTCTTTGTCATTGCCGACTCCTTTAATATCCTCCAACGGAGGAATGCTTGTATCTCAACCGTCTGTATATCCACAATAAGGACATCCAAAGTTGCATGCTGCAGCTGAGATGAATTTCTGACAAGACATGCACTTTGTCATTTTATATTTATAGTTCATTTTTTCTGACATATTTCTCCTAACTAAAGAGCTAGCTGTAGGACTTCAGAGTTTTTAGTTTTCAGGCTTTATTATCCCCTGTCTTCTGCAACTTCCAGCCAGACAATCCCGACGAATGACCAATCATTCTAGCCACTTGTATCCTTTGCCTACAGCTCTTACTCTTATTTATTTAAAGACCAATCTCTTTCAGTCTTTTGTCTAAGTCAGGTTTTAAGTCATCAGGTAGTTCATTAAAATGTTCTACCACTGCATTAAAAGCCGTATAATACTTAAGGGCTCGTGATGCTGCTATCTCCAGATCTCTCTGATAAAACTCTATCTGCTTCAACAGTTTCTCTTTTGACATCTGCTTTAACTCGTTCCTGCTGTTTCTGTTTTTTGACATACGTATCTCCTCTGGTCTCTGGATAATGTTGTTGACATTTTCTTCGTGACCTAGAAATGTTAAATGCAGAAGATATTTTCCCTATCTTCCAACATTTCATAAGTTCTTTTGCTGTCATTTTATTAACGTCTTTAGAAGGTTTGTCGTTTTTTAATTGCCATGCCCAGATTGCGTATATTAGTGATACGTCGTCATCTGCTAGCTCTGGCTTTGCAACAATAAACCCTCTAACCGTATTTACCATATTAACTCTCAAAGTTATCCCCCTTTGCTAGTTTTCGAAGAATATAGTTCTTCATATTGTCTGGCTTATCCTTTAAAAATGCTAACAATTGTTTGTATTCTGAGTCTGTTAAGTGCCCTTTACGGGTATTACATCTCTTACATATTATTGTTAGGTTTTTAGGTGTTGAATCACCACCCAAAGAAAGAGGGTACATATGGTCACATACAATGTTAGATACCAGCAATAAATCAGGACAATACCTACACTGCTTTCCATAATATTTAAGAAACATAACTCTAATCTCTTCCAGAGTAATATTAAATTCGACTTCATATTCTTTACTCCTTTTCTTTAGCGATGATTTCAATGAAGAGGTCTTTTTCATTAATCTGTGAAAGACTTTTTTGGCGAAATGCCCGTGGTGTATTGGTAACACCTTCATAAATTTGTCTTCCCACTTTTTAACATGTCCTCTTCGCTTTATATTTTTCTTATATGCCACATATAAGCCCTCCTATATCCAGGCAGAACTAATAAAGAAATGCAATTTCCAAAGCTTAATTGTAAATGTAATTGATGTCTCTTTGTTAGTTTGTACCTTTGCAAAGCCTAGGCCTACTGATCTAAATAAAGTAATCAATGCTCCGCCGTCGTTATGTGTAATGTTGACCATTAAGACCTCCTTATTCTTTTAACTTTTTCTAGTTTAAAGCCAGCAATACCCATACCATCTTCTGCTGCTTTGATGGCATCTTGTCTAGCTCTTTTCTTATCTACTTCAACTTTATAACGTTTATAGTTATCGTTTATAGCATCTTCATCAGTTATTTCTAAAGGTCCCCATGTTTCATACATTTTGTACCTAGTAGTATCTGTTTTGAAAACACCATCATTACCAACTGTACTTATTATCATTGGTAATAACTCTTTATTGAAATAGTCTTCAGTTCTTTGAATAGAAGATTTACGTCCTCTTAGTCTTTTAACTTCATCCTGATATGACTGTATTTCTGCATTAATAAGGTCTTTGTTTCGATTCATTTCTACTATAAAATGGTCTATAGCACTTGTTTTGTTTGCTATTTCTTTTTTAATAGTAGCTATGGATGAATTAAGTCTCTTTTCTTCATTGTCCCAGGCGTCACTTTGTTCTTTAGTGCATTCGCTTACTGAGCTCATTTGAAGGTCTAGATTGTCTTTATCGATTTGTAAATCAATCAAAGTACCTATTAAGTCTCTTGTTGTTGGTTTGTTAGACATTTGTCCTCCGTAGTCTGAAAGATGGTGTCCATTCAACTTCTGTTTTGAATAGCTCTCCATCAGTGTTTTTAAATAACTCAACGGACTTTTTTGCTGAATTTGCTTGTCCGTTAAGACCAATTACTTTTCTAGAAGCATTTTCTATAGCTCCTGAACCTTTACCAGCGTAAAGATCTAGTACTTCGTTTCTACTGTAATCTCGACTTACCTGCGATACCTGTACTATAATAATATCAAGGTTTACGGCCATGTTAGACAATCCATGAGAGATATATTTAATCTGTTCATATTCCCCTCTTACTGATGGGGGAGTCTCAACTAAATCAATATAATCTACGATTACCATTGATGGCTGTAATTCTGTTATTTTAGTTTGTATCTGCTCTAAAGTCGGGGCTACAGTTTGTACGTTTATATGTTGCACTTTATCTTTTACTAAACCATATAGCTTTTCATAATCTGCTGTTACGGTTTCTTTTGATTGGTTCCCTACTATTTGAAGGCTTCTTCTGTGCATGTACCAACCTGCTAGTTCGAGTGATAGATATAATGTCGGTATTTGTGCATCTGTATCTATTCTGTCTTCGAAATGGTTGTATCCTAACGCAATGTTATGTGCCAGTGTAGTTTTGCTACTACCTGTTGGTCCAAAGATTGTTATTAAATCACCTGGATAAAACATACAATCGTTGCTAAGGCCTAAAGATTTAGCAAAATCATAACTTCTACCTGTAAAATCAGT
>Ga0163179_10001631_pt1 | contig 15736 bp, 8 predicted proteins | sample AtlANTMetagenome_FD_109643 | JGI IMG/M metagenome (GOLD analysis project Ga0163179, IMG submission 109643) | Marine eukaryotic phytoplankton communities from the Atlantic Ocean - Atlantic ANT 2 Metagenome | ecosystem: Environmental > Aquatic > Marine > Oceanic | place: North Atlantic Ocean... | reverse complement strand
TTGTTTGGAGCTGGCTTGTTTGGAGCTGCGTTGTTTGGAGCTGCGTTGTTTGAAGCTGCGTTGTTTGGAGCTGGCTTGTTTGGAGCTGCGTTGTTTGGAGCTGCGTTGTTTGAAGCTGCGTTGTTTGAAGCTGGCTTGTTTGGAGCTGCGTTGTTTGAAGCTGCGTTGTTTGAAGCTGCGTTGTTTGAAGCTGCGTTGTTTGGAGCTGCGTTTTCTTTCTTGGAACTCGCTAAACGATCGGATGATCCTTTCGTTTCTTGATTACCTGCGGGCGACTTTTCTATTTTCGATTGATCTGGATTCGCGAACATCCGGATCAAGGGTAGCGAGAAAGCCGCGTCGCCAAAGCTATAGCGTTCCTGCGTTGCGCGTACCTGTCTTGCGTAATCATTTGCTATTCTGATTGCCTGTCGCATCGTTTGTGCGTCTTGTTGCCTAAAACCCGCCTCTGCATTCAGCAACGAGTCCTCCCATAGACGAAAGACCTGCGGTGCACAGGATGTCGGGGATGGAAGTGAACGAGCTGTTTGATAGTAGTTTTGCCAGCTTGCTTGCAATTCAGACAATGATTTTTTTAGTGTGGCATCATCCGTCCTTAACTTTGCTTTCCAAACCGGACGATCGTCTGTCACAATTGTCAACGGAACCGCGCGAGCAATTCTTTCAGCGTCGCGATGCCCTGTATAAAGCATGAGAGGCTGCTGGGTTACTCCCCTGTTTTCCTGCGCCCAGAGATTCACTTTTTTTCGCACATAGTCGTATAGTTCGTCGAGCGAAACTTTTCGATTACTCGTACCACTTTTATCTGCCGCACCCGTGAGCGCTTCCAGAAAATAACGATTGAAGACAGAGTGCCCAACCGAGTCGTCATTCCAACTGAGTTCGCTGTCCGAACAGGACAGCAAGACGAACAGATTCGGATATTTCTCTCGTTTATCATTTAAGAGCTGACTGATCGAGGCTACGAATTGGTTTGAGATGACTCCCGCGGGCCAGAAACCTTCCAATTGTTGGCAATCTAAAACCAAAACCTTATATGAGCTATTCGACGCTACCAGATTTTCGATCACCTTTTCCACGGGCACGACGCGTTCAGAAATCGGTGCCGCAGCACCGTGAGCGTCGGTCGGAATGAGATAGGGCACCAATTCCCCTTGGCTAGGTAGCGCCACCCCAGGACAATTCACGTACACGATATTTACCGTCGGTCGCCGCAAAAACCAGCGATTCGGTTGAGACAATCCGGCAATTCCAGAAACGGCTTGCTGCAATTGCGAATAATTCAATCGCTCCGTCACAAAGGGGCTTACTTTCAGCAAATCTTGCATTTCGCTTAATGCTTGTGCATCACGCGCAGCGTACGGATTAACGCGTTGCAAAGGAGAAATGCTACTCAGGATTACGGCATTCGATTCAATGACGCGTTCTGGCCAGGTAGCGAACCAAAAGAGGCTTACCGCGGATAGAATCAAAGCCAACCATAAAATTGGACCTAGCAAGAATTCCCATCGATTCAAACGCCTGACGTTCATTCGCCACGGATGTGGGTCCGTTTGAACAACGTGTTCAATCGACTGCCGAACGCCGGTTCCCGATGCACCTAATTGCCACCTGCTGCCGGCCATGGTATCCGTTAAACTCGCTGGTTTGACATGGTATGGAAGGACGGAAGTACAAATAAATGCATATCGTCTATGGCTTGGTTGAGACGTGCATTTTCAACAACAACAGCTGAAGCTCAGTCTGGGTAGACATTCGACTCCAAAGCCTTGAATCCTGTATGCCAGGGCATGCAGTAGTTAGAACAGCCATCGCACCACCATTACGAGATCAACAAGGACCAAGAGAAGAACACACGCCACGATTCCTGTCGTCAGGCGTTTCAGGTTATCCTCACGTCGTAAAGTGCGATCAGCCCAACCTATTGATTCATCATGATTTTCGATGGTGTCAACCGCTGGAGCTTCATAGAACCGGGATGCTTGGGGTGTAAGGCTGACAAAATAGAGCCCTGACAGATAAAACGGTTCACGTATGTCATCTGCAAAGGCGTTACTCAAAAGTGCCGTGAAGCCAAGTTTGGCCAAGAAAAACTGGGCCAACAGCTGATACATCTTTTCGTTACAATCCGCTCCAGGATTTCGGGAATAGCGAGCGTAGACTTTTTCACGAAGGACTTTTGCCATCTCCAGGTGCAGCGGAATAAAGTCTTCCGTTTTCACGGCAGTGAATCTTGGCAATCGCAAACCGTTACTTTTGTCTGCCTCTTCTTTCGTTGTGGACTCTAGCAAAGCAGCGAACTCCGGAACCTGCTCTGTCTTATGCAACATGATCTGACAATCACAGCGTATGTCTAATCTCTCCTGTAAGATTGCCATGTCGATCTTTACGACATCGATAATCTCCTCACTCCCTGATTCGACCACCCAGGAATAAGGGATCAGTACTTGCGTACCATTTACGGGAACAACAGGATTTCGGATGCCTCGCAGAATTTTCAGCGCATAGTCCATACGTCTTGCAGACAGCTGACGGTCTGCCAGAGGCATTCTTGAATACTTTTCCGTCAGATTTTGTTGCTCGTCAGTTAACGCTGTAATGCGTTGTAGCTGTTTACTGATCGTGGAAACCCCGGGCAAAGTGACCCACAAAGCATTACCGTCTCCGTACCAGTGCACCGGATCATCCGGGTCATCAAGACAGATTGTATCGCCGACACAGCTGGCAGCGCGCAAGCCTGCTTCGGCGGCTGAATCGGTTCCCACCACTAAAATTAATGGAGTGTTCCTGAGGTCGATATTGGCATCTTGGATTTTCTGACAGCCGTTATGGATAGCGCGATAAATGTCTGAGAAATCTTTACCTGACGTCATCACCCCTTTAAAGAGAATCACCGAAAAACGAGCGGTGAGATAGGCTGCTAAGGCAACCAAGCCGAGCCAGTACTTGGCCAAATTACGCGGACCGGTCAAATACATATCCAACCGCCAATAGTAATTCAGCAAACCAAGAACGATCACCATGCCAACGACCAAAAAGCACTCAATAACCCATCTGGGAACTCGAAAAACCTTCGACATCCATGAGGCGAATTTCTTCAATAATTTAGCGAGGGCCGTAGGCACCTTCTTGGCGGCCGTCCCGAGTTTTACCAACCAAGCCGGCATGACTATAGAGCTCCAAAATCTAGCAACAGAATTGTCATCAGAAGAAAAATGGCGAAGGTAACAAGCCACCAAGTCAGCGCGTTAGCCGCTTTCAATGGCCTTGCGCTACGTGCCGACTCGAGAGGATCGTGAGGTAAGAATTCCGTCGACCTTCGAACCGAGAGTTGACTAAATGCTGTTGAGACCCATTCACCATACGTTTCCGGAAGTTGTTTCATCGCCGTAACTGAATCGAGCTCAGAGGAAGATGGTGACGTAGCTTGCGCCTCATCCGTTGCTTCCGACGTAGCCACAGCCTGGTCATTGTGCTCAGTCGCTACCTTAGCTGGCTCTGGCTCTTCCTTTGCTGCTTTTGTTTCTAGGGCCTGACTTGCGACATTCTTGGGATCCGCAGGATCTGGCGTTGCTTTCTTATCGTCGCCATCAGCAGTAGCGCCCGCACCCTGACTGCCTGCGTCGTCAGTTTCATGCTCTGAAATCAAATCGCACGGCGTACCCGATTGGGAAAGCTGTTGACGATAGAAACCTTGAAATCCTAAGCCGGCGCAAACCGCAAAGACCTCGAACGCATCGAGTCGTTCCATACCCTCTGCAAGCATTGCATCTTCATAAAACGCCCTGGCTCGATACCGCGTTCCAAGGAATTGTAATTCAAGAGTTTGGTCGTTCCACCGGCGCGCATGCTCCCAATCCGCATTGACAAGTCGTTCATCCATCCAATAGATGATTGCGCGACGTGCGAGCTGTTGTAATTCACCCTCAGCACCATGCGCACCAAACGTCCCAAGGGATCGTTTTAGGGCAGTTTGCGCTTCCTCTAGGGATGGCTCTTGTCCGTTGGTCGCTTGGATCTGCTCTAAAACGTCAAGCGTCACCAAGATCGGTCGGGCCATTTTGATTTGAAACGAGAGATTCATGTTGCACGACGTATAGCGAGAATTCTAGTTTGTGCGTATTACGTTCCTGATCGACGACATTGACAAAATTGGAGCCCAAAAAGCTCCCATCTACATGCAATGGATTGAACCATAGCGCCAAAGTTGGATCTTTCTTTAAGTCATCCCAGTACTCGCCACTCGATTCGACATGGAAGTAGGTTCTACCAGCAACACTGGGCAACTCGGGCGGACAATCAACACAGGCAGTCAATCGCAAACCCGGCTCCGCATTTTTATAGATTCGAGCAATCGCCGAGCGGCTACCCAGTTTCCAATCAAGATGTCGAACTGAAAATAAGCGCTGTATATCCTCAGTAGACATATCACTAACGACACCAACATAGAATTCGCATTCGTCATCCTCAATGAGGTTTCGAATGTTGACCTCTAGCCAGTCAGCGGTCCCAATCATCGGATACCGCGTCAACCTTGACGGACCATAGGGTGTCAGCAAACGTTGAAGTAGATTTTGCAATTGTCGAAATACAGGCCCCAGCTGGTCATGATCGTATTCAGGAACTGTCGGAGCCATCCAATCCTGCTCAACGACACCCAACTGACCAATCAGGCGCACAATTTCCTGGTACATCTGAAATGGATGCAACACATGCAACATTCTGTTTTCCGACGACCATCGCGTGAGTCCAATCAAGGACGACAAGACAGAATAAGCTCCGTTTGCCGCAGATTGACGCATGATGGCCCGCTGAATATTTGGTTGCGTCAAGTGGTTCCAAGCATTCAACAGTGTGAGTTGCGCTGATTGCTCTTTGATGAAGCTGGCAACGAGGGACTCAATCTGCCCCAATAATTGCTTCATATCCGGCCACGCGCCACAGGACAGCAGTGGCGGAAAAAAACTTGGATCGATCGTTGCTGCCGCGTTTTGTTTACTGGGCGGAAGGATTTTCAAGAGTGGAATTGAGGTAAAGCCATCTGGCGGGTTGGGCGTCGTACTATATTGGATACGAAGATTGAAATCATAGAAGTCAATCGTTCGGACATCATCCTCAAAATTGACGTCTGCCCACTCTCTTTGCTGGATAAAGTATCTTCGCTGATCGTCGTCGATGTGTTGCGTTTCATCAACCCGCACTGCATTGGCTCGCCCGGGACGAGAATCTGGGAGCGTCAAATACAGGTAAAGCCCATCAACACCAGCTTGCTCCAAAGGCTTCTTGAAGTTAAGCGAATGAATGGTCGCGTTTTCTGGGACAGAAATCATCGAGCCGTCCCGCAATCGCGCTTTCAGTCGCGATACTGTCAATGCATCTGAGCCGAGCTCGAAGTCGATTGCACAGATTCCATAATGAAAAGGAGTAGTCCAGTTTACATTTGCATTCGCCCAATGTTGAAGATTGGCGACTTCGGCCTGGAAATGGTGCGGCAGCACCAAAGCCCCTTCCAGCCAACAAACTTGACTACTCTTCACGCCGCAATTCCTCATAACTACAGTGACTGGATCCAAACGCAAGCCGCGAATTTCACCTGCACTTGTTGTATGAAATTCAAGGACTCAAGTTTAATCACTTGAAATAAATGCGTACACCAGTAAACCTTGCATAATGTGCAACGAGAAGCTTGCCCTGGATGATGGCAAGAGTACAGTCTATGGTTGTTGCATACCCTGATGCATTTTCAAGTTCGTTTAGTCGCGCATGAATGATCAAACTTCAGCAACGTCGTCACCACCACGATTTCGATTCCTGAGCGCAAAACGGCACGCTCTGCCGAAATCCATCTTGTTTTTTGTATGTTGTCTTGCATTTTTGCTAAGCATCATTAGCACATTAGCGTTACTGCGTTTCGCACTGCCAAAACGTCCGGCACTCGAATCGATTGTGATTGCGGTTCCCGAGTATCAATCCATTGACATCACTGCGAATCCATTCGCTGTGGCAGATGCTAAGTCAATGGAACGTGCACTCGGTAGTAAAGCATCTCTGCTCATCCCAAAAGATCTAAGCGATTTAGAACAATCGCTGACATTTGAACCCAAAAATCGACGCGACCCTCTCGTCGTCTACATTGACATGGCGAGCACCAGTAGTGGTGAACAAGGTTATTTACTCACCACCGACGCCAAATCACTGAACGTCAGCAATGCGTATTCCATCCGGAATCTGCTCGAGCAGATCTGGCAAATCCCCGTCCCACACAAACTGCTGATCCTGAATACCAACCACAGTTGCCGAAATTTGCGGACGGGTATCTTGGACAACGATTTCAGCTACTTCCTTAAAACTGAGTTCAACGCATTGACTAAGCGAGCCAATAACACGGCTGGAACTGCGGGAACTAGCAACAACACGATTCAGTCAAATTCCGGAAACGATTCTACAGAGAGCTTCATTGTCCTCTGCTCTAGTGCTGACGGTCAGTCAAACTGGGGTTCACCAAGCCTCGGACACACTCCATTTGCTGCATTGATTTCCTATTGCATCAGCGGCGGAGAAAAAGCCGATCGACCATCGATCCCTGGCGGTAAATCCGATGGAGTCATTAGCGTGTTAGAACTCAGTCAGTTTGTCACTGAACAAACAGCCTGTTGGTCGAACATGAACCGTCAAACACCTCAGACCCCGATCGTTCTTCGCTATGGTGACGACTTTCCGATTGCCACCGTCAATCCGTGGAATGAACAAGATTTAGTATCGTCAAATAAGAAAGTCGATAACACGGCAACAGCTTCGTCGACTGCATCTAACGACCAACAGAAGAACTCGAACAAGGTTCAAGGAAAAGATTCCCCACAAGAAAGTCCAACAAGCAATGCCCCAAAGGCAGCAACCTCAGAAGCCAAGAAAGATACTCAGGACGGCAATGCGGATACTACCGTTCAAAGTCCAAGCCCGGCCACTGTCGCATCCTCATCAGGAACAGAAATGGCTGGGCTGCTTAATCGGCTAATGCTGATTTGGCAACAACAGCATGACCTCCAGGGTAATCCGTCGACACGATGGCAACCCAACAACTGGTCTGCGATGCACCAGTTGTTGCTCCAAGCCGAAGGCAATTTAATTGCTGGAGAGTCAGCCATTTGCCAGCAAAGGCTTGAACAAGCTGAGGCGATTGTAAACGAACTCGAATCATGGCAGCCGACCAACCTTCAATGGGACTGGTCGATCATCTTTGCTGACAGGAATGATGCACCTGCAAACTTGATCGCTGAGAAAAATCTAATCGAGGCGTTCCTTAGAAAACCGACGCCCGAAGCACTTGAAAAGTTGGACGAACCACAATCCGTTGAGGGCCAGCTACTTGTTAGCTTAGCTCGGCAGCATTCGATTGATTGGGTCGTCAAAGAGGTTTCCGCCGTTCGTCTGGCCATCGAGAACAAGTCGCTCGCGGCGATAGTTGCAAGTCACCGCGAACCATTGGTCAACCGGGTGGTTTTGCCTTACCTGAAAGAAGCAGACCGTCAGTCTCGCCAAGGGCAAGTTCATCTATTCGCAACGAGAATCATCGAAGCTACTGATGCGTTTCGCAAAGCGCGCGTTGAATACAGACGCACAATGCAACTTAGCGAAATCACCGCTGATCAGTTGGCCACCGTTGAATCAACGCTGGTCAAATTGCCATTTTACATTGATTGGATTGGCAATCTTCCCACAGCATCGCTGCCACGCGAAAGCTGTGTTAAATCGCTTCAACTGTTGATAGAAAATTTCTACGCGTTTCAAGCATCACCACAAACTAACCAACTCGATTTATTGGTAGCGATCTGTATCGACTTCACGAACCTAGTGGAAGATCATGTAGCTCACGAACTATCCAGCGGCGACTACAGAACGATTCGAACGGTGCTCTACCTACCAACAATCGGTGTCGATCAACGACGAAACGCATTGGAATTCGTTCTGTCGCGAAAGGACGAAGCTGTACCAATTGACGGTGCGGTTGCGCCCATTGACACTTTCTCCACAAACTCAAGCGGTCACGCGTTCCCGTTAAGTGCATTTCTTTCTTTCTTCAATCAACTGCAGCCTCACGTTCAAGTTCCAGTCGAGTTGCTGGAATCTCTTCACGAAAGTGGAAGCCAGGATTTGCCGCCGATTAAAACGAAAAGCCCCCAGCTTTCCCGACTCAGCCAGATCTTCCGAGGATTCCTCAGCGAAACGGAGAAGCCCTCATCCAACTCAGGCACCAAGGCCACGCCATGGCAACAACACTGGCAAACATTAGTGTTGGCCTACTGGCTGAATCAACCCACCATGAATCCACGAGACGCCGATTCCGAATCGATGCGGATTTACAAGGCGGCTCTAACCAGGTCATTGAGGCAAGCTTATGACCGCCTGGTAGAAGACAGTCGATATCTGCCAAAAGGAACTTACGATGATTCCCTAAGTTCGATGGCTCGATCATTGGAGCGGGACTCCAACCAATTCCAACGTGATTTAATGCTAACGCCTGCTCAACTCATAAGTTCGACAGAGATTCAATTATCGGGAAGCGACCAAAATACAGTTCCCATCCAAGTCTTACTGCCCGATCAGATTCCGGACGGCGAAATCGCTAGGATACGATTAAATTGGGATGACGAAAAATTGGCATTGGAATTGTCAAATGCGGTTATCATCCCCGGTCAAATGACAGTAGACCTTGGAACAGTCGCAGCAGGCCAACTACTGTCGATTCAGCCAACGATCATCGAAAAGGAACCCGTTGCTTCATTTGCAGTCCACGAAATCATCGTCAGCATTCAGTTCATGAAACCTGAGAGCGTCTCCAGCATCCGTGAGATTTCCCACGTCAAATGGCTACCCAACGTAACCATCACAGCCGAAGGTACTCCACAAAAACGTGCTGACTTGATCGTTTCTTGGAATGACACGGGGGCGACACCGAATCAAGTCGACTTGCTACCTAACCAGGCAATCACATTGAACTTGAGCGTCCAACCCAACGTAACCGAACCGCTCGCACTGACCCTCAAAGCAAGAAAGCAAACAGAGATTCTCGGGACGGTTGAGATCAAAGACGGCAAACCATCTCCCATCAAACCGCAAGAGGGTCCTGGATTTGTCATCAACGAAGCGGCGGTTACCTTCGAACTTTACGAGAACGACAATCTCGTGGATGAAGAAACAGTGGCGGTAAGCATCTTGGATCTCGATGATTGCCTGCAAAGGCAAGTCACTTTCAATCCGCGGCAACGCACCGTAACGGCTTCCTTACAGCAGACGCAATTTAGTGACTCTCTCGCGCCTGTCCACTTCCAACTGGGGACAACCGAAGGTGAAACCATCCCAGGGCGACTATCGCTATCCCTGGAACCCGAGCACAACACAGGCTCGATGGAAGCACAATTCGCCAAATCGACGTTACTTCCAACGGATGTTTCGATTTCGGCAAGTGGTGTTCCTCGACTCTTCCGATATAGCGTTTATCCTGAACTCGTAAACTGCCCACCGCAGCGAGGATTAGTTTTGTATTGGGATACACCAACTCCCAAAACGGTTTTCCAGTTTAAGGCGGGTCAACAAATGCTGCTCCCGATCGCTGCCCAAATCGACGGCCCGCGTAATCTCAATATCCAGATGGGATTCGATCAAAACAACAACTCCATCCTCGAACAGAATGAAGTTCAATTGAACGAAGAACTTTGGTTTGGACGTATTGTGAAATCCCAGTTGGTGCCAACTAAAGATGGATTTTCGGTCGCATCACACGTGACTGATATGGTTACGACACTGGACGTTTCCGGTCTTGCTGGACGACAAAACCTGATCACCCGAGCCACGTGCGATGATGACCAATGCCAAGAAACGGTACCTTTGTACTTCATCGATTCGGCCCCGCAGGTCGCCATTGTCGAACCTGCTCAAGGTGCAGAAATCGCGCCGGGAAGTGACGTTCACGTCGTTCTGCAAGGCCAAGAAAATTCTGCAGGCGCGATTAATCATGTCGATTTTGGCTTCGACATGAATAACAACGACGCCCTCGACAAAAACGAAATGGTGAAACCGATTGATGTGTCGCAAGGTCCGATATCGTTTGACGAGTTTTCACAGCTTTCCGTTCACTTGCCTACCAAAGGCCTCAAACCTGGCAAAAGCAACTTACTTGTACAAACTCAAACCCTGGTCCACGATTTATCGGAACCGGACAAAAAGCCTGAATTGATATTAGGCAATGTCCTCAATCGAACGATCGAGGTTAGTGACACCGGCTCGCTTGTTGGCCGCGTTTCGACTGCAGACGGGGTCCCCACCGAAAATGCGATTGTTACGGTCTTCGGATACCCAGCTCAGTTGACGGGCAAGGACGGAGCATTTGAATTCTTAGGATTGCCACCGGGCAAGCATGTTATCGCGGCGGAAACAAGCATCCGATCAGTGGCGGCCATTGCCGAAGTCAAAGCCGGAGAAACATCCAGACTCGCTTTACAGTTGCGGCTCAAGTGAGAAATCTCGCGTTCACTCAATTCCCGCAGTCAAGCGGCGTCATTTCCATAACGCCCCAAGAAGCCGTTAACGAAACGTGTCATCCATCCCTGTTCGCATTCGAAAGAAAGAGCGAGATTGCTCATCGGGAATTAAGATGTCAACGAGTTCTGGCAGTGACATCCTACCCCAACGTGCCAACTGAGTTGCTGCCGACGACATCGGACTGTGTGGTTCGTTACATTGATAGAATGCGGCAACTGCCTCGAGGGCCAACAGTGCTTCTTCCCGAGTCCGAATCGGACCCAAACGCGCGTTCCCGGTAGACAAGCTTTTGGTCGTGCCCGAATCTTGCGTATCGTCAATGATCTCTTCATCATTCTCGTGGCCCGTGGGACCCGCAATATAAAGCAAAATTTCCGCGAACGTTTCCAACGCCTCAAAAATATTCATGGTTGGCGGTGCGAGATCACCACAAACTTCAGCGAGGGTGCGGCGGAGCTGCTGGAATTCGTCGCGGCACTCATCAACATCCTGCTGCAAACGCACGTAAAATCCGGTTGGTGTTTCTCCGATCGCACGGCGAAATTCGTCCATTGTCACCTGCGGGATACTTTCCAGCCGTCGCTCGCGATCCTCGGGTGACAAGGCTTCTAATTGTCGAGCTTGCAGGAATTCCGTACAGATAAACTCTTGAGCCGTACCTCCGCCAGTCACAGGCTGCGTCAAGATGGGTCCGATTAAACTCCCGACGACCTCACCACCGTTCAGGCCGGCCAGATGAGAGAGTTCTGGACCTTGGTTTTCAGCCGTTCTTGGATACAGATCGGGCCAGTATTCCTCGACGATCCGACGGACCGTCTTGAATCCATCCCGAAGACCGGAAAAGCCATGGATCCTGATCGAGGCTTCCAACAAATAGGCCGCGACCTCCAGGTCCTTGGAGTATTCCGTGAGGAGCTTTTGCGACAACTCCAAAACCGAATTCCAGTTTTTACTCAAACCGATCCGATCGTGATCGGGTTCGACATCAAGTCGCCGCTCAACAGAACGTGCGTCGGATCGCTCTCTACGAATTTGTTCGTACCAATCGTGTTCAATCTCATGCGAACGTAAATCCACACCAGCAGGATGGTCAACAGAGATTGGTTTTAGTAGTAACTCGACATCGAGAACAAAGGGTGTCGACGACATGCGCTTCGTCCAAATTTGATGATTCAGAAAAGAATTACACAATAGTTCAATTGTAATTACAGTGTCATCGGGACCTGTCACCTAGCAACGGATCAAACAGATTTTTTTACAAGTCAAACAAAACATTCACATTAATACACATGCCGAACGTCACGAAAGTCAAGATTGGTTGACGCTACGCTGGGCATTTCCCCCATCTGAATCGGCGAATATCGATTACGGGGAGTGCAGGCCTATTCGAGAATTCAGTAGGACGCTCATTCGCCGCCAACTGAGACGCTCATGCGCGAATTGATGCGGACCAATCTGCAAGTGCCTCTATCGTGACCTCCACCGACCCCGAAGAGTCCAAAGAACGGCGAGTAAAACAGAAAGGACCTGTATTCGCCAATATGCCATCTCACCTATTCTGGCACGTCTCTCGAATGAGATGACTCATCGGTAATTAGCTCGTCGATACCTCCGAGATTCAGCTGATCTCAAGAAAGACAAAGAGCCCTAATAAAAACTCGCCTGATCACGTACGGCAATAGTCAGAAGATGACTGAGCGACGGCGATTCCACCACGTTCCGATACAGCCGACGATGACAAGTAATGTCCAAGTGATCACGGAAGCAGGTTCGGGAATCGGTTCGGTCTCCGGAGAGCTGATGGTCAGATCGGATGAAACTCCATCTTCAGGCGAACCCGATGACACTCCGTCTCCAATCCTTTCCTCTAATTCTATCGACGATTCGGCAACCATAAAAATGTTGGTGGCGTCCGTACTTGCCTTACCGAGGGTGAGATCACCTTCGAGATTTGTGAAATTGATCAAAGCAAGCGTCGGCGTTGCCCCCGTTGCCAAGTCGACATCGAACCAGATGTCTGCTGCATCTCCTAAGTCAACAATACTTGAAAGTATGTGATTCGGTAAAAACTCAGCCCCCTCAAATTCAATATCAGAGTCGATAATCCCCGAGGCAGAATAGCCATACCAGGGATGCGTTGTCACCTTTCCCCCGAGCGCATCTCCTGTGGCAAAAAACTCGGTATTCGTGTCCAGCGATGTATCGTAAGTCATCGAGTAGCTGAAGGGCCCACTTACGGCACCTTCATAGTTGCCGCTAAACGTCAGGTCAACGATGGATGCCTGCACATTGCTTGCCATCCCAACAACGAGAACGACGACAATGAAAACATTCTGCAAGAAAGAAAGTCGGGGCATGATGATGTCTCATATTCGTGGTGCTGCTCTACGCCTACAACGGGCCCGAGAATAATAGTCCTGCGGACCGAAGTCAATGCACTGATCCACCCTAGATGGACCTGCGACGAACCCTCAAGCGAGATTTACAAGCATTGCGACGAAGCCAACTCTGAACCCCACTTCATTCGCTTGAGATCGACGACCGAATCAAATTCCTACGACCCGTCGCCATTCCCACCAAGCCTGCGAAGCACAGTAAAACAACCGCATTAGGTTCTGGGACCGCTTGGGCCGCTGGCCTTGCACCTTGTTCGAAGCCACCGTCCATGAAGGCAGCCACAAAGTCAGAACTGTTGAACTCCTGGTCACCATCCCAATCGCCCGTTACCCAGGATGAATTCCCTAGCACCCCATCCTCGTATTCTCCCGCAGTGAAAACCACAACAAAATCAGAACTGTTAAATTCTCCGTCGAGGTTCGAATCACCCACCCAGGTGCCAAGCACATTATGAACGTAGTCTGCGCGCCCGGCGGGCCCGGCCAATGTGCCATCGTTAAGTGGATCCAAGGGATCGCCGCCAATTCCTGCCAAGGTAAGAGGAGTTTCCGTCCCAGCGTGCAGCGCTTCCAACTGTTCGATATCCAACGCTTCATTCCAAATCGATACGTCATCCATCAGACCAGCAAAGTTTCGCGTTCCTCCGCAGCAATCATCTTCCGCCAATCTCCATTCCGTAAGGCTCTCCTGCTCGAAATGCTCAATCTCATTCGAGGCATACTGCAACTCGCCGCCTTTTTGGCCGGCAAACATTGTGGCTTGATCTTCCTCCACCGTTAAGGCAACAAAAGTCCACTCATCTTCCGACACCGAAACCCCACTTACCCACCCCCAGGTGTCGCCAGAGTTGTCGTTCCAAACATAGGCCAAGTCGGTCGTTTCTCCGTAGAAACCTAGATACAGCGGCGATACAGGATCGCGACTAACGATCAAACCGGTCCAGCCACCGTTCGGAATTCCATTCACCCAAGCGGTCAGCGTGATGGCCTCGAAGAACTCTTCGATCGGAGGAATTGCCACATAGTCCTCATCAAAACCTTCGAATTGAAGCGCATAGTCTCCTGCCTCTCCCGTGTGGCCCTGACTGTCTGCACTGTAGCTGACATCCACCATCTCGCCATCGAGATCAGGATCCTCTAAATCGTTCAACAGCACATCACCTTGGCCCGCTGTCAAATCGGCTGACCAGTAACCGAGCAGTTCACCTCGAGCTTCCATCGCCCCACAGAACGGGACCAAACAAGCGAGCAACAAAAACACTAGACGACACCGTACCATCGTTATTTACTCCCGTTCGAATCCCCACGAGCTACCCTACTAGTCTTGACTGAAAAGCCATGACCTTCATCGTCAATGACGGGCAACAGAACGGTAATCATTACAACTCTGGTAGGGTTGCCAACGCAACCGTTTTCTTCGAATTCCAGAAAAATCCAGCGAGATCACACACTCATTCTCATCCGTCCTATTAACAGATCGACAAAATTCCTTAAGGGGACGAAGCTTCCGAAGATTCCTCGGAGAATAACGACCTGCCGGACTAACCCGGTGCGAGTCCCGACGTCATCGCAGCGTTGGCCCGCCAACGTAGGCGGCCTATCTCAAGACCAAGCCGAACGGCTGAAGAAAGCCGTTGGTCCTGATGCAGTGAGCCCTAGCGGATCGAGCCAGCCTCGACGTGACCGACAAACACGTTGACCCTATCGATGATCCCCACGTCGATGAATTCTTGCTCAACGACCCAATGAACGAGAGATCCAAGCACTCAGGGTTATTTGACGCCCCAGCAGAGGCAGGACGAGTTGAGGAAAGACGATAAACGACGACACTACCGAGGCTATACCGGTCGCGAACATCAATCGGTGAACAACCGCCAAAAGATCGAACGGGGTATGGTCTGCAAGGCGAAAGCTCGCATAGGTTGTCATGGCTCGCCAACCACTCAATGACTTGATGGCTCGACGATAAAGCCCCAGACCCCACCACGGATCACAGAGCCCCATGCCCCACCAAGATTCATCCCGATGCCTATCAGTACCCAGCTGGTAGGCATTTTTGTTGGGTTCTACTGCTTCATTGAATCATCGACCAAGCTCTTAGGTGGTTCACTGAGTCATCTCGCAATGACAACTCAATTCACCTATCCAACCCTAATGGGATAGAAAACCACGGAATAGAAACACAAACAAAACTCGTAACGCCAGAGAACCGATCACCAAGGCTGCCACCCAACGTAAAGCGGTTTCCATCTCTACAGTGGTTTTCGACGCTACAGTGGTTTTCGACGCTACAGTGGTTTCCATCTCCCGAGCGGCTTTCATCTCTACAGCGGTTTGCATCTCTTCCAAAGCTCCTATATCGCGTACGAGACTCTGGTGGCGTGTCAGGCATCGCTGATAGGCCATCATTTACGGTTAAAACACTGTCTTGGGTCGACTTGGTGAGCAATCGCACACCTGCCAGAAAAACAGCAACTCTAATATCGCGTTAAAGGCTTCTAGGAACCGCCTCTAACTCGCTTAAATTTAGAATAGTTCGCCTAAGTAGAATTGCACACTAGTTTTCAAATTTATCGATTTTTATAGAGCTAGACGGTTTTCGTCAGGGGCTTAAAAAATCGCTCTGAGGAGAGTTCTTTCTTAGCCCTTGTGGGTCGGCTCTGGCACGTGCTGATGCGTTCCAGAATCTGCGAAGCTCAGCTGAAATCGATCTAAATGAACAGTTCCCGCAACATGTCGTCGCGAACTGGCTTGGGCATTTGGAATCGAGCACGGTTAAGCACGACTTACGAACCAAGGAC